>Ga0310811_10000545_pt1 | contig 48194 bp, 41 predicted proteins | sample YCmetagenome_FD_207642 | JGI IMG/M metagenome (GOLD analysis project Ga0310811, IMG submission 207642) | Soil microbial communities from experimental microcosm in Duke University, North Carolina, United States - YC | ecosystem: Engineered > Artificial ecosystem > Soil microcosm > Unclassified ...
CGGCGGGCTCGGTCATCGAGAAGCCGGACCACATCTCGCCGCGCAGCGACGGCTCCATCCAGTCCCGCTTCTGCTCCGGTGTCCCGGCCAGCGCGATGAGCTCGCTGTTTCCCGACTCCGGTGCCTGGTTGCCGAAGACCAGCGGCGCCCAGTGGGTGGCGCCCAGGATCTCGTGCATCAGCGCGAGCTTCACCTGGCCCAGGCCCTGACCGCCCATCTCCGGGGGCAGGTGCGCCGCCCACAGACCCCGCGCCTTCACCTGCTCCTGCAGGCCGCCGATGATCTCGCTGAAGACCTCGGCCGGCGCCTCGAGCACCTCGAGCGGCAACACCTCGTCGTGAACGAACCCACGCATCCAGTCGAGGTGGCGCTGGAACTCGGGTTCGACGCTGAAGTCCATGGTTCCCTCCTAGGCCAGCAGCCCGAGGGCGCCGTCGATCAGTCCCGTCACGGTGTCGGGCATGAGGTCGTAGATGGGGTCGATGCGTTTGCCCCGGCGGTGCAGCATCGTGTTGTAGCCGACGATCGCGGCGTACTTGTAGTAGCTCATCGCCACGAACCACCCGACCCGGTCGTCCTGGGCGCCGTACTCCTCGATCAGCCACTCGACCGACGCCCGGACGGCCCCGCTCGGGTTGGGGTCCTTCGGGAAGTCGTGCCGTTTGGCGATCACGCACAGGGAGCCCAGGTCGAGCAACGGCTCGCCGATCTGCGCGATCTCCCAGTCCAGGACCGCCGCCACCTCCGCGCCGTTCCCGGACCCGCGGAACAGCAGGTTGCCGTAGGTGAAGTCACCGTGCACCAGCCCCGGCGACCGGTCGGCTCCCGGCATCGTGGCCGCGAGCCTGCGGCCCAGCTGCGGCGCGTTCCGGGCCAGCTCCTCCGGTGCCCGCTCGAGCAACCTCGTCCATCGGGCGAGCTCGTCGGCCAGGCTCGACGGGGATTCACCGGAGATGCCGGACTCGGCGGGCGGCACCGCGTGCACCTGCTTCATGGCCGCGACGGCGACGCGCGCCAGGTCCTCGTTGCGGTGCCGGCTCGCGGCCACGTCGGCACGGACCCCGTCGACCGCCTCCATCAGGATGAACGGGCGGCCGTCGAGCACCTGCGGGTCCTCGCAGATCACCGGGACCTCGGGCACCGGCAGCCCGCGATCGTGCAGTGCCGACATGATCCGACCCTGGCGCGCGACGTCGGCGGGCCCCTTCGGCTGCGCCCCCGGTGGCGGCAGCCGCAGCACCATCCTCGCGTGCGGCCCATCGGCCAGGTCCACGAAGTAGGTGAAGCCGGAGTGGCCCTCGGGGATCCGCTCCAGCGAGGTCACCGACAGGCCGGGCGAGTCGAACCGTCGGCGGCAGTACTCCTGCAGCCGCGCCGACAGGTTCTCCTCGTTCACCACACGTCCCGTCTTTAAGAAGTGACTCATTCTCACTTTAGGGTCCAATGCCTTCGCTAACAAGCCTGCCTCTCAACCTTGTCCGCGACGACCCGTCGGGCCGCGCCGGCCGGGCCGGGCCGTTGAACAAGGCCCGACTAGGTATTCTCCGCTTCCCCGATACCGAAATAGGTTCTTCTGCAATAAGCCGTTTTCCAGTACGCTCGAACCGGCTTCAATCACCGAGCATGGGCACGACCAGGGCGCACGGGTTCGCAACCCGCCACCCGACGTCTTTCGACGAGCACCCGTTGGACACCAGCGATCGGACCGATGAGAGGGAGCGCACCATGCAGGCTTCGAACGGCAGGGTGGTGAGCGCGCTCGCGATCACCGGCGTCCTGGGCTGGGTGGGATACGGCATCGGGTGGGCGATCGTCGGGGGCTACCTCCCCGGGACCGAGCCGACCGCCTCGGCGGAGGCGATCACCGACTTCTACACGCAGAACCTCATGGCCGTCCGGGTCGGCCTGATGATCGCCATGTTCTGCCTGACGTTCGTGCTGATGTGGGGGGTGGCCGTCTTCATGGTCTCCCGGCGCATCGAGAACGGCTTCCCGGCCTTCTCCTACGTGCAGCTGGCGGCGATGACGGTGGGCAACGGGTTCACGCTGCTCTGCGTGATCATCTGGATGGTCGCCTCCTACCGGGCGGGCGAGATATCCCCGCAGATCACCCTCACCCTGCACGACTTCGCCTGGCTGATGTTCGAGCTCTCCTGGCCGCCCTACTTCGTCTGGCTGCTGGCGATCGCCATCGTCATCCTCAGGGACCGGTCGGCGCGGCCGCTCCTCCCGCGCTGGGCCGCATACATGACCCTCGCCGAGGCGGTCGTCAACTTCCTGGACTCGTTCCTGCACATCTTCAAGACCGGACCGCTGGGCTACAACGGCTTCTACGCGCTGTGGGTCACCGTGTTCGTCTTCTGGGCCTGGGCACTCGTGCTCACGGCGACGGTGCTCCGCGCCGCCAGGCGGCCCGAGATGTCGCAGCCGGAGCCGGGGATGCTGGAGTCAGGGAGCGAGCGCGTCGTCCAACCGACCGCGTAAGGCATCACGCCGGCGTCGCGTATCCATCAACCTCCGCCGAGGGTCACTGCCTCACGACCGTGAGGCAGTGACCCGCTCGAGGCCGACCGCCATCCTCCTGGCCAGCACCCTCAGCACCGGCCGGGCGATCACCCGGGCGACTGCCGCCGGGACGTACGGCCACAGTGCGAACGTCCAGTGCAGAACGCAACCATGCTGCGCGTCCGCCAGCGAGTAGTCCTCGGCCTGCGCGCGTCCGAGCGGCAGACCGCAGGAGTCCACCCGGAACGCCCAGCGGCTGGTGGCCGCGTCGTGAGCCAAGATCGTCTCCTGGAAGGTCACCCCGGCGACACGCACCCGGCGGACCGAACCGACCCCCTCCGGGGTACGGGTGAGCCAGCGGCCGGAGCCGTCGAAGCCGGGGAAGAACCGGCCCCAGCGGGCCGGATCGCCGGAGAGCAGCTCCCACACCTGCGCGCGGGGTGCGGCGATGCTCTGTTCCAACTTCAGGATCACCGGGGCGGTGGAGAAGTCGTCGAGGCTGACCCGCCGCAGTTCGGCCATGGGCGGAACCTACTACTCCCCCAGCTGGTCACCACCTCGGCCAAGGCCCTTGGACCGCCCCAACCGGACGCATTCGCCGCTCTCGACCTTGATCGTCGACCCGGACAGCGCCACGACGTCCCCGGCGTCACCGAACACCTCCGGTGGGCCGGTGAGATTGCCGCCACCCGCGATAACCTCCCGGTCGTGGCACTGAAGAACAAGCTCGACGCGGCCGCGATGTCGGCCCGGCTGGCCGGCTGGCTGCCTTCCGCACTGGGCGCGCAGCGGGTGGAGATCACCGACCTGCACATGCCCTCGGCCAACGGTATGTCCAGCGAGACGGTTCTGGTCGGCGCCCGCTGCGACGGCGAGGAGCGCGGCTACGTGCTGCGGGTGGCCCCGGCCGAGGGCGGGCTGTTCCGCGACTACGACCTGACCCGCGAGGCTCGGGTGATGGCCGCGGTCGCCGAGGGCTCCGACGCGCCGGTGCCCCGGATCCTGGCCCACGAGTCCACCGGCTCGGTGCTCGGCACCGAGTTCCTGGTGATGCAGCGGGTGTACGGGGAAGTGCCCAGCGATGACCCGCCGTACTGCACCGGCGGCTGGGTCCTGGAGCTGAGCACCCGGCAACGGGCCGTCATGTACGACAACGTGATCCGCTCCCTGGCCCAGGTGCACTCGGTGGACCCGCTGGCCGCCGGGCTCGGCGACCTGGCGCGGCCCGAGCTCGGCGACACGGTGGTCGAGCAGGAGTTCCACTACTGGCAGGACTGGTACGCGTGGGCGAACACCCAGCGGCCGGTGCCGACCATCGAGCGCGCATTCGAGCTGATGGCGCCGACCATGCCGGCCGACGACGAGCCGCTCGTGGTGGCCTGGGGCGATGTCCGCCTGGGCAACATGATGTTCGGCCCGGACCAGCGGGTCACCGGCCTGTTCGACTGGGAGATGGCAGCGCTCGGCCGGCCCGAGGTGGACCTGGCCTACCTGCTGGTCACCGACCGGATGTTCACCACCGGCCTGGGCCAACCGCGCCCGGACGGGTTCCCAGCCCGGGACCGGGTCGTCGAGCGCTACCAGGAACTCACCGGTCACCGGGTTCGTGACCTGGAGTGGTTCGAGGCGTTCGCCGCCCTCCGTGGCGCGATCATGATCCTGCGGGTGGGTAACCGGCTGATCGAGCTCGGCATGATGCCCCCGGACGCGGCCCTGCCGCTGGTCAACCCGGCGTCGAACTGCCTGGCCGAGCTGCTCGGGTTGCCACTGCCCGAGGGCGACACCGGCTGGATCGCCGGCCGGTCGTGAGCCCGGCGCGGCCTGTCGAGGGCGGCGAGCCCGGCGATCGTGGCGGTCCAGTCGAGGGCGGCGGGCCCGGCGGGGACGGCATACCGGACGGGCCGGCTCGAACCGGCCTGGAGTCGGTCCGCGCGACCATCACCGAGCCGCATCCGAGTCCGGCGGTGCACACCTTCGACATCCGCACGGTCACCGCCGACCCCGGTCACTGCCGCACCACCATGGCCTGCGACCCGGCGTTCACCGACGCCGCCGGGATGATGCCGATGGGCGCGGTGGCCATGCTCGCCGATACCGGGCTCACCCGCACCGTCCTGTCCTGGATGCCGGCCGGGCGGGTGGTGCTGACCAGCCGGGTCCAGGTCTCGATGGTGGGCGCGGTCCCGGCCGGGACACCGCTGCTGGCGGCCGGCAGGTCCGTCACCTGGAACCTGGACGGCGGGTTCAGCGTCGGCGCCATCTCCGCTCCGGACGGCGCGCCGGTCGCCCAGGTGAGTGCGCGGTGCGTGGCCGTCCCCGGCCGATGGGGGGTCCCGTTCATCACCCCCGGCGAGGAGGCGGCCGCACCGAGGACCGGGCCCGACCCGGACGGCGGGTTCCTCGGTCTGCGCTGGGATTCCGACCCCGGTCCCGGCGCCGACGTCGAGGCCCGCCTCACCGACATCGACCGGCTCAGCAACATGTACGGCGCGCTGCACGGCGGCTGCGGGGCGGCGGTGCTGGAGTCCGTGCTGGCGCGCGCCGCCGGGCACCGCGGGGTCCGCCCGCAGGACCTGGAGGTGCACTACCTGCGGCCGGCCCCCGCCTCGGGCGTGTCACTGAGCTGCCGGGGCCGGGTGCTGGACTCGACCCGCCGGTACACCCTGTGCGCGGGGGAGCTGGTGGACGACACCGGCCGGGTGTTCACCCGCGCCACCGCCCGCTACGGCGAGCCCGGCTGAGGCTGAGCAGGCTCGGGATGAGCCTCCGGGGGTTTCCGGCCACCCCGTTTCGCACCATGTTTCAAGGCCCGCGCGACCGGCCTCAGGGCGCCCCGTCTTCGCGGTCGAGCTTCGCCAGTACGGTCTGCGCCGCCGCGGCGATCACCTCAAGCTGCTCCGCGCTGAGCTGGTCGACGAACAACCGCCTGACCGTGGCGAGATGGCCGGGGGCGGCTGACCCGATCGCGGTTCGGCCCTCGTCGGTGACCACAACGAACGCTCCGCGCCGGTCGGCGTCACAGGTCTCCTTCCGCACCAGGTTGCGCCCGACCATGCGGGCGACGTGGTGCGAGGTCCGGCTCTTCTCCCACCCCAGGGTTCGGCCCAGCTCGGAGATCCGGAGGCGGCCGTCGGGCTGGTCGGTGAGGGTCACCAGCACGACGTAGTCCGACAGCGACAACCCGGATTCGGCGGCGAGCTGACGTCCGAGCGCGGCCTCCAGCCGCATCTGCATGAGCTGCAGGCCCCGCCACGCCTTCGCCTCCCGCTCATCGAGCCACCGAACGTCCGCCATGACAGGACCCTAACGGAATAGATGACGCGTCCACCATGTTAGTGGATATGTCACCTACTTTCCCGAGGAGCACACGATGTCCAGCGCCACCGCCACCCGCCCCCTGACCGGCACCTACACGATCGACCCCACGCACTCCCGGATCGGCTTCGTCGCCCGCCACGCCATGGTCACCAAGGTCCGCGGCTCGTTCAACGAGTTCACCGGGTCCGCCCACGTCGACGCCGAGAACCCGTCCGCGTCCAGGACCCAGGTCACCATCCAGGCGGCGAGCGTCGACACCCGCAACGCCGACCGCGACGCCCACCTGCGCAGCGGCGACTTCTTCGACATGGACAACCACCCGGAGATCACCTTCGTCTCCACCGCCGTCGAGGCCACCGACGAGGGCTACCGCATCACCGGCGACCTGACGATCAAGGGCGCCACCAACCCGGTCTCGGTGGACTTCGAGTACACCGGCACCGCCACCGACCCCTACGGCAACACCCGGGCCGGGTTCGAGGGCAGCACCACCATCAACCGCAAGGACTGGGGCGTCAGCTACAACGCCGCGCTCGAGACCGGGGGCGTACTCATCGGCGAGAAGATCGTCCTCGAGTTCGACATCTCCGCGATCCGCACCGGCGACGCCGTCTGACCAACCGGCAACAGCCCACGTGCCGCCGCCCGGGTCCTCACCGGCCCGGCGGCGGCACACCGCCCGCCGACCATCGAGATCCGAGGAACCCATGTCCGTCCATCCCTTCGAACGTCACCTCACCAACGCCACCCAGGCAGGTGAGCACATCGGCTGGACCCCCGAGCACGGGGCGCTGCCGGCCCTGTACCTGAGCCACGGCGCACCGCCGTTGTTCGAGGACGAGGTGTGGATGGCGCAACTGTTCGCCTGGGCGCGGTCGATGCCCAAGCCCAAGGCGGTCCTCATCGTCTCTGCGCACTGGGAAGCGGCACCGCTGACGCTGTCCAGCAGCGACGCTCACGTCACCCCGGTCTACGACTTCGGCGGATTCGACCCGATGTACTACCGGATGCGCTACGACACCCCCGCCGCGACCACGCTCGCGAAACGGGTACTCGGTGCTCTCGGCGACGACGAGGAGGTCCACGAGAGCCGTACCCGCGGCCTGGACCACGGGGCCTGGGTTCCGCTGAAGATCATGTATCCGGGCGCGGACATCCCGGTGCTGCAGCTCAGCCTGCCGACCTCCGACCCGACGCGGCTACTGGCTCTCGGCCGACGGCTGCGGTCACTACGCGAGGAGGGCGTGCTGGTCATCGGCTCCGGATTCACCACCCACGGCCTGCCCTTCCTGACCCGCGACGACTGGCTCGGGAGAACGACGCCGGGCTGGTCTTCGGACTTCGACCTCTGGGCCGCGCACACGCTGGCCCGGGGCGACATCGACGAGCTGGCGAACTTCCGCACCCGGGCGCCGGGTATGCCCTACGCCCACCCGACCGTCGAACACTTCACCCCGCTGTTCGTCACCCTCGGCGCCGCGACCGACCCCGCGGCACCCCGCGACTTCACCATCGACGGGTTCTGGATGGGCCTGTCCAAACGATCCCTCCAGGTGACCTGAGGCGTCGGCTCCGGCGCCCTGCCCCTTCGACGGCGAGGGGCAAGGGTGGTGATCGAACCGTGCGCGGGAACGCGTACCGATGGCGGAGCGGGCACACGAGGCCGGTGGCCGGGTGAAATGATCCGAGCATGGATCTGCCGCCCGACGACATTCTGGCGCTCGCCGATCAGGAGATCGCCCGGCTCGCGGGTGACCCGTCACCGGAGGCCCGCGGCCGGCGGGCGAACACGCTGATCGCCAAGGCGAGCACGCTGGCGCCGTTGGGACGCCGCGAGGAAGAACTCGCCACCTATGACGAGGTCATCGACAGCTACGGCGACGATCCGGAGCCCGTGCTGCGCCGGTTCGTCGCACAGGCCATGCTCAACAAGGCCAGCGAGCTGCGGTCGCTCGAGCTGTTCGACGAGGTCATCTACCGCTACGCCCAGGATCTCGACCTGGTGATCATCCACTGTGTGGCTCGCGCGTTCCTGAGCTCGGGCATCTGCCTGTGGGACGCCGGCCGACGGGACGAGGCGATCGCCAGGTTCGACGAGGTCCTCCGTTTCCGTCCGGCGCGGGACCCGAACATCCGCGCGGTCGTGGCGCAGACGGTGACGATGAAGGCCCGCGCGCTCTACACGCTCGGAAGGTTCGAAGAAGCACTCCCCGGCTGCGATCAGGCGATCGCGGACTACGCCGACGACCCCGATCCCCGCCTCCGCACCGAGGTCATCCAGGCCTACTCCATTCAGGCCTCCGCGCTGGGCGAGCTGGGCCGCCGCGACGAGCAGATCCAGAGCCACCTCCAGATGTACAAGCGTTACCACGGTTCGGAGGACGACGTGGTCCGCGAGAAGGTCGTCCTCTCGATGACCGGCATGATCTTCGCCCTGTCCGAGGCCGGTGACCACAACAGCGCGCTCAAGGTGTTCTCCCAGATCAGAGGTGACTACGGGGGCGACCCGAACCCCGCCATCGCCTCGGCGTTCAAGCTCGCCGAGAGCGCCATCCGGCACTCCGCCGAGGCCGACCGGCACAAGCGCGAGGGACGGTCGCAGGCCGCCTCCTCGGGGCCGAACCCAGAGAGTCCGGACCCGGCGGGGCGACGCAGCGAGCGTGTGGACACCGCACGGATCGACGCGCTGGCCCGTGCCGCCGAGGCCGGCAACGACCTGGAGACGCTGACCGCGCTGTGGAAGGCGACCTTCGGGCTCGAGCGGTGGTGGTTCGTCCTGCGTGGGGACCTGGAGAACCCCCGTCCGTTCGTCGGGGTGTTCGACGGCCAGGCGTTCGTGCTCGCGTTCACCACGGGCGAGCGGGTGCGCGACTTCGCGGTCGCGGAAGGCTACGCCCCCGCCGACGACTCGGCCTTCTCGATCACGATGACCCCCGACGCGGCGGTCGACGCGGCGGTCGGTTGGGCGGCCCAGGGGATCCACGCGATCTCGTTCGACCACGGCGTCACCGGTTACTCGGCGCCGCTGGCCAACCTCGAGTCCATCCGCGCGCATGTACGGGGCGGCTAGCCACCGCCGACGAGATCGGTGGCCGGCGGTGTCAAGCCTCGATGGTGAGTGCGAAGCCCGAGTCCCGGCAGCCGTTGGGCCCTTGCGCCGGCTGCCCGCTGTGTCGAGAGCCGGACCGTCAGCGCCGGCTTCGTCAGCTGCGAACGCCTCGTTCCCGCGTTCTTTCCCGGCCCCGGCCAGGGGGATCCATTGCGCTCCATATCGCGTTGAACCGCGCCATGGTGCGCTCGTACGGCGGTACCTGGTCAACGGTCAGAACCAGATCTCTGTCCCAGGCGACAGCGATCGGTTCGAGGAGCCGGCGAGTGTCGTAGGTTTCGGTCAGGTCGAGCAGCGCATGTATGCGAGCGAGCGTGGCGATCAGCTCGACCGGCGCGACCGCCACTCCGTCGCCGATACCTGCCGCCTCGGCCGCGTCGGCGAGCGGACCGTGCGGGTCGGTTGCGATCGCGGTCCCCAGCACGGCCGCGCATCGAGTCAGGACGTCCAGGTCCGCGGGGCCGGGGTCGACCGGCCGCAGTGGTCGGTACTCGAGGCTGCGATCCGGGCTGAACAGCTTTCCCCCGACCAGGGCCGGCCGGCCGGTGTGGCTTTGAGTCGGCTCGACGACGTCGTACACGCGGTCGAGAGCGTGCAGCGCTTCCTGCACCGAAAGCGGCGCCGGCCAGCAGCGCTGACCCTCCGACGTTCGCCGCCACGCCGCAAGTGTCAGGAGCAGCTCCCGTACCTGATCGAAACCTCGACACAGTTCGTCGCCGAGATCGGGGATCAAGCGCGCCCTGATCATCGACTCGGCCTCGCGCCCGCGAACACCGCTCCGAGCTCGTCGCCTGCACCCCCGTCACGCCAGTCGACCGGGGGGAGCAGCGGCGTCTGGTCGGCGAGGGTCTGGATCCCGGGGGCGGAGCGGCACAGTGCCGGGATCGAGTTCACGGCCCGGGCGGCGGTGGCCATCAGGCCGCCCATGATGGCCAGGTCCTCGGGCGCTCGTGGCTTGGCCAGTGGCCCCTGGAACGATTCGTTGCGGGTGCGGGTGGCCCATTGGATCTGCATGTCGGGTTCGCCCTTGATGGCGATCCGGTAGCCCCCCTCGCCGGGCGGGGGTTCCCAGTCCGTGGGGTAGTCACCGAGCCAGTAGCACCCGCCCTGGGTGACCCGGCATTTCCCGTCGACGAAGCCGTCGAGGTTGAACCGGATCGCTGAGACGGTTCCGGCTTTCAGGCTGAACAGCGGTGCGTGGACGTCGCTCTTGGACACCGCGTACTCCTGGTCCCAGCGGACCTCGTCGAGGGTGACCCCGAGCCAATTCGCCGTGAGGTGCAGGGCCGGTCCGAACAGGTACTCGAACAACGGCCGCAGGTCGTGCGCGTCGGCTTCGGCCGGGGACAGGCCGTATCCGAAGTAGCCGAAGACGTTCGGATCCTCGTAGGTGGAGAAGTTGTACATCTCGCACAGGTAGGTCGACTCGATCCGCTGGCACATGCTTCCCAGAGCCGCCAACACGGTCTGGCTGCCGTTGGCGTTGATCCCGGTCGGATAGTAGGAGGTGCCACCGTCGCGGCAGGCGTCCTCGAGCCGCTGCACCAGTTCCGGACCGAACAACGCCGGGTAGTTCATCGAGGCCTGGACCCCGACGACGTTCTTGCCCGCCCGCAGCATCCGGGAGATGTCGTCGACCAGTTCCGAGGGCTGCCTCGCCAGGTCGGTGGCGGTGTAGACCACGCAGTCGGCGTCGAGGGCCAGCACGGCCTCGATGTCCGCTGAGGAGGTGACCCCGGTCTGTCCGAGACCGCAGAACTCCCCGGCGTCCTGTCCGGCCTTGTCGGGGTTGTGGACCCACAGACCCGCGAGTTCGAGGCCGGGGTGGTTGATGACGCCTTTCAGGGTCTGCTTCCCGACGAGGCCGGGCGCCCACTGGATCACTCGATACCGCTGCGACATCTCTTCTCCTTCGTTGCGGCTGGATGGCTCAGGTGTAGGAACCGATGAGGGCGGTGAGCTGAGCCCCGAGGTCCCGGTCATCGGTCAGGGGTAGGGCGATGGCTGCGTGGGTGGCGTCGGTGAACGCCAGACCCTCGGCGATGAGTTGGCTCGCGGTGACGAGGGTGCGGGTGGAGGCGACCTCGGCCAGGCCCGCGTCCTTGGCCCGCCGCAGGGCTTGCCCGAGCCGGATCAGGTCCTCGAGGTGACGCTCGGTGCCGCCTTCGCGAAGGATGATCGCTCGTTCGATGTCCGCCGGTGGGTAGTCCAGCTCGATCGCGACCAGTCGCTGGCGGGTGGACATCTTGAGGTCCTTGAGCACGCTCTGGTAGCCGGGGTTGTAGGACACGACGAGCATGAACCCAGGGGCAGCGGTGATCGTCTGCCCGCCCAGGCGTTCGATGTTGAGCTCCCGCCGGTGGTCGGTGAGGGAGTGGATGGCCACGGTCGTATCCTGGCGGGCTTCGACGACCTCGTCGAGGTAGCAGATCCCCCCTTCGCGGACCGCTCGGGTCAGAGGTCCGTCGATCCACTCGGTGTCCCCGCCGGTGAGCACGTACCGGCCGAGCAGGTCGCCGGCGGTCATGTCCTCGTGGCAGGACACCGTGAACAGCGGGACACCGAGCCGGGCGGCCATGTGCTCGACCAGTCGAGTCTTGCCGCATCCGGTGGGTCCTTTCAGCATGATCGGGAGTCCTCTGCGCGCCGAGGCACCGAACACTTCGACCTCTGTGCCGGTCGGGGCGTAGAACGGGGCGTTCGACTCGTCGAGGTGGGGTCGGGGGAGGACGTCTATGGTCATTGCTGCCTTTCGCGGGAGGAGCGGGGCGGTCGGTCTAGGCCACGGCCGGCGACCCGGTTCCGGTGTCCTGGCGTTTACTCGCGGCGGCCTCGGCGAGCGCGTGGCGGAACATCGGACGGACATGCCTGGCCAGTTCCTGGGGTCGCTCGAGCGCTCGTTGCGCCACGTGGCCCCACACGGCGTCGATGACGTCGGGACGCGTCGCGGAGCGCAGGCTGACGCAGGCGCAGCCGACCCCCCGCGAAACGGCCTCGGTCAACGCCCGCCGGGTGTCCTGCTGGGCGTAGGTGTGCTCGTAGCCCTCGTCGTACGGCAGCCCGTCGCCGACGACCACCAGCAGCGTGCTGGCTGTTCCGGCCTGGGTGGCCAGTACGTGGGTGGCGTGCCGTACCGCGGCTCCGAGGCGGGTGTAGCCGGTGGGGGCGAGAGCGGCGAGTCTGAGCTGGGCGGCCCGGTCGTATCGGCTGTGGAAGTCCTTGACCCGAAGGAACCTGACGTCGTCCCGGCCCCGGGAGTAGAAGGCGTACGTGGCGACCCGGTCCCCCAGCTCGTCGAGGGTCGCGGTCAGGCGCCCGGTCAGCTCCCGCTGGGCCTCGAAGACCTCGGAGGCGCCGGCCTGGGACCCGGTCGACCCGCTGGCATCGAGCAGTACGAACACACCGAGGTCGCGGTGGGTGCGTCGGCGAGCCTCGTAGACCCGCCGGCCGTCGGCGAAGCCCCGCCGGCGCTCGACGGCGTAATCGGTGAGTGCGGTGATGTCCAGTACGTCGCCGTCGGGTCGGCGACGGTGGCGGGCGTCGGTGAGTCCGAGCCGCGCGAGCTGCCGGCGAAGGGGGACGTCCGTGGGCACGGGGCATGGATCCGCCGTGGTTGCGGTGTCCGGGAGCAGTTCCGAGACGGTGCACCAGCCGCGCCTGTAGCCGGCGGTGTGATGCGACCATTCGTCGTAACGCCATCCCTCCGGCTTCCCGGGCCGGGTGGCGCTCGGAGGCGGGTTGTGTCCGGGGGCGCGCCGCTTGCCGCCGTTTCCCCTTCCGGGGCGGCTACCGCTGATGTTGAACTCCTGCCCCCCGTCGTCGCCGTCTCCGGGGGTCGTGCCCATCCCGAGCATCTGGGCCAGCTTGGTGGCCAACGGGTTCGTCAGTGGCGCCGCCAGCAGCTCCAGGATCCGGCTGCGATCCGCGTCGTCGTCCCCGCCCAGCTCCGCCAGCGTGTCCGAAGCCGCCGAGCCCTCGCGCAGGTCCAGGTCAGTGACCTCTGACGTGGACGACCCGCCCGACCACAACATCTTCAACGGCCGGATCGTCCCGCACCACGGGGGCGCGCCCGGGATGCGGTCGGACCGCGCCCTCGTCAGCGACTCGGCCGGCGACTCGCTGACCCGGCCTGCATGCAAGGTCGCCGCTCGGTCGACCAGTGCGCTCGGGAGGACCTCGGCCAGAGCGTGGATCGCCCGGCGTGCCTCGAGGCTGAGGTACCGGTCGGCGCTGCCACGACGGCCCGCGAGCAACCGCACGCCGGCAGGGGTGAAGCTGCCGGCCGCGATCATGGCCGCCTGCACCATGATCGTGTGCACCGGGCAGTCCCGGGGCGTGAAGATGCCCGCCCCATCGCTGTAGGCCAGTACCGAGTCGGTGCTGGTCAGCGGCGTCGGGCGGCCGGCGATCGCGGACGCGATCAGTTCCCATCGGGCCCGGTGGGGGGCTGGGACCGCCGGGGTGTCAGTGACGCCGCCGAGCAGCGGGATGTTCATCGGGGACCTCGCCTTCGACGCGCCGTGGAGCACGACCGTCCCTCCTCTCCGACGGATGCGGCTGGATTCCTCAGAACTGGTGGGCGACCGCGTCTTCCTCGCTTCTGATCGCCCGCCGCAGGAGAACCACCATCACCGCCGCCCAGGTCGCGAAAACGACCATCGGCATGAAGAACGCGAACGCGCCGTTCCAGGCGAACGGCCCGTTCTTGAAGAACGGCACGACACCGGCCGGGGCGACCAGGATGGCCACCCAGATGTTGAAGTAACCGGCCCACCGGGGGAAGACGCCCGTGTCCCGCTGGTCGGCCAGGATGACCAGCCCGATGGAACCGAACTCGACGACCGCGGACGAGATGACGCCGACGAACATCAGCCAGCCCATGTCGTTGAGCATCCTGATCAGGATCGGCCCGATGTCCGGGCGGTATGCCGCTGTCTGCCACACCATCAGCGGCAGGATGAACTCCAGCGCCAGCAGCCCACCGGAGATGAGCTGTGTCGGCGCCAGCACCGCCCGCGGCCCTTCGATGCGCCGCATCTGAGCGGAGATGACCGCCGCGAACGGGACCAGGAGCGCCGAGGCGAACATCGTCAGCATGAGACCGAGCCGGATGGTGACGGCATGCTCGGTGTACATGGTGACCAGTTCGCCCGGCGTTCTCTCCGGTGACGGAGGTGGTATGAACCCGGCCAGCAGCAGGAAACTCGCGATCCACCCGAGCACCATCACCGGTCCGGACCAGACACACAGCATCTGGAGATTGCGGTTGGTGAACGGGCGATCAGGATGCAGTGCTCGCGGATCCTGCACGGACATGTTCACAGGCACCTCCACCTCGTCCTGGTCTCAGCTCATCGGCCGGTGGAGAACTGCTTCACGGTCTCGGCCGACGCCGCCGGAACACCTGGCGGCACGACGACGTTGCCCTGCGGATCGAAGTGCACCGCGTCGCGCCGCGACAGCGGCATGTACTTCGACGGGCAGGCCTGGTCGGTGTCCGGACCGCAGATGTAGTTGGTGAAGTAGGACCTCGACTGCACATCGGCCGGCCAGGAGTGGGCCTGCAGGTTGAAGAACTGGTACGGGATGTTGTAGGTCACCATGTAGATCGCGCTGCCGGCACCGAGCAGAGCGAGGAAACGCATGAAGGTCTTCACCCCGGCGCCTGCCCGGATGTCATCGACGCCGCGTTCGACGAACGTCTGCCCCTTGTCGTCCTTGAAGTAACGCAGGCAGGCGAATCCCACCCACCAGGCCGCGGTCAGCAGCGACTCGTAGAGCGGGAACTGATACCAGTGCCCGGCGAACAGGGTCAGGCTGGGAACGGTCGCCCAGTAGTTGTAGAACCCCAACCGCACCCAGGCACCCTCACAGATCAGGTCGAGCACAAAACCGAACACCATCGCCACCGAGATCAGACCGAGCGTGTTGATGTTCGGGAAACGTGCCTTGGTCTTACGCATGACCCAGGTGCACGCGATCGCGATCGGGAACAGCATGTACAGGTAGGCCGGCAGGATGAAGAACAGCGGTTCCTGGAACATCCGGCCCGGCGAGCCCGCGCTGATCGACTGCCAACCGGGGACATGGGCGATCCACGACCCGGCGTTGAAGAAGTACGAGTTGTAGGTGAACGTCGGCTGGTAGAAGTTGATGAACGGGTCCTGGAACCACAGCAGCACGAACGTCAGCAGCAGCAGTCCGTCGGTTGTGAACCGCTTCTCCCGGATCCTGGGCCGCACCACGACGAAGTAGATGATCGCGGCCGTCGCCACCACCCCGAACGGGATGTACACGGTGAACAACGTCGACATCCACGACGGCAGCGCGGTGGGACCAGGCTCGACACGCTGAGTATCACCACTCAGCATCCAGGCGATGAGCAGGTAGAGGTAGAACGCGAGCCACAGCGCTCCGAAGATCGCCCAGCCCTTGATCGGTTTCGACTGTGGACGCGAGTCGACCGCCAGCCGTTCTGGTGCGAGACCCGATGTGACCCGGGTATCCGTGGGCACAGCCATTTCGTACTCCTCGGAGGAGGTGGAAGCGGACGCGCAACGGTAAGCAACACTGTTGCTTCATGTCAAGCAACAGTGTTGCTTAAGATCACGGTCGACCACCCCGCGCGACGAGGGCAGAACAGGTAGCAGCCTGTGCACGCCCCGGCGGAAGCTACAGTCGAGGCCATGACCGCAGCTCGACGCGCCGCACGTCGATCCACCGAAGAGGTGCGACAGCTGATCTTGGATGCGGCCACCGAGCTGTTCGCCGAGCGCGGGTACGCACAGACGTCGATCCGAGACATCGCAACCCGCACGGACATCAGCGTGTCGGTGCTCTACCGGCAGTTCAGCAGCAAGGACGAGCTGTACTCGGCGACACTGCTCGCGCCTTTCCTCGAGTCGTTCGAGGAGTTCGCCGCCGCGTGGTCCAGCCAGATCGACAGCCCGTGGGGAGACGAGGAACTCATCGGGGAGTTCGTGCGAGACCTCTACTCGAGCCTGACGACGAACCGAAAACTGCTGGTCACACTGTTGGCCGCAAGTGACGACGCCGACAACGACCTACTCGCCCAGGCCCGGGACAGCCTGACGGCCAGCCTCGCCGACCTTCGCCTGATGGCCGAGCACGAAGCCGATCGCAGACAGTGGTTCACCCGCGACCAGATCGCTGTCAGCAACTCCTTGATGGTCGCATTGGTCGCCGGCCTCGTATTGCTGCAACCGCTGCTCGCCCAGACCCCGGCCGGTAATCAAGAGACGATGATCCTGGCCGCCACCCGCCTGGCCAGATACGGCATGAGCCTGACGCCACGGGCGGACGACCCCGAGAGCCCGGGAACGGCGTAGACCGATCCGTCACCCTCGTACCAACGAACGAATCCTGCGCCACCTGGCACAGGACGACGGCTCCCCCGCCGAAGACGAGCCCTCATAGCTTTACGGGTGAGCCGTCATCGACCTCCCACCGGAACGGGAGCAGGCCCGGTGGTTCCACGGTCATCGCCGCGCTGCCGTGGAGATGGCGAAGGGATGGCCCTGTCGATGGCACTGTCGATGAGGACGGCGGCGATGGCGGCGGCGGTGGAGAAGCATTCGCTGTTGAGGACCCGGGTGCGGGCCGAGGCGCCGTCGAGCAGGAGCGCCAGCTGTTCGCCGAGCTGTTCGGGGTTGGCGGCGCCGGCCTCCCGGGCGGTTTCGGTGAGCCGCGCGGCGATGGCGGTCTTGTAGTCACGTGTGTCGTCCGTCCTGGCACGTGAGTAGCGCCTGCACCATCCCTCGACCTGCCGTCGCACGTATCCGTCGCCTTTGCCGATCCCGGCCAGACCCGAGCCGGCGGGGTCGATGCTGTGCAGGTGGACCAGGGTGTCGACGAACGTCTCGGCCAGCTTCTGGCAGCTCTCGGTGGGGATGGAGTGCTCTGCCGCCGACCTGCCGCGCAGGATCAGCCCGTCCACCCGGTCCATGATGTAGAAGTCGCCGCCGATCACCGAGTGGTCCGAGCACAACGCCCGCACGGTCGGCACCTGAGGGAACACCGGCTTGAGCAGGGCCGGCTTTGAGCCATGTGTCCAGACGGGCCGCATCGAATGCTTCGTCCGGCCGGACGGCGTCGAGGTCGCTGGTCATGTCAGGCCATCCTGGCGACGATTCGGAGCGGTAGGTGACGCATTGCGAAACCGACCGGGATCCACGGCCATCCGGGTACCTTGGCCACTGCTTTCTCCGCCTCGATCGCGTTCACCATCGCCGATATCCCTTTCTCGGCCGAGACCATGAGCGGTGTCCTGCTCGCGGTTGAGCTCAGATCGGTGGCGATGTATCCAGGCATGACGGTGGAGACCTTGATCGGGGTCTTCAGCAGCTCCGCGCGGATTCCTTCCGCCAGCGCGGTGACTCCCGCCTTGCTGGCGGCGTACGTGGTGAGGTTGCGCGGCAGGCCCCGCATCGCGCTCATCGACGAGATCACCACCAGATGACCGGCCCGCTGTGCGCGGAAGATCTCCACGGCGGCTTCGCACTGAGCGAGGGCGGCGGTGAAGTTGGTGTTCGCCGTTTGAATGTTGACCTTGAAACGGCCGGTGCCGATGGGTTGGCCTTTGCCGAGCCCGGCATTCACGATCACACGGTCGAGTCCGCCGAGCTCCTGGCGCAGCTGCTCGAAGACCTCGAACACCCGCGGGTGGTCGTTCACGTCGAGTGCGCGTACGCCGATACGGATCCCGGGGTTCTGGGCGAGCAGCTCGTCGCGCAGGCTGATCAGCCGATCTTCACGGCGAGCGCACAGCGCGAGATCTCTGCCCAGGGCGGCGAACCGTCGGGCCATCCCTTCACCGAGGCCGGAGCTGGCCCCGGTGATGAGGATGGACTTCCGGATCGCCGCCTTCGATGCCCGGGATGCTCGGGTAGCGCGAAGGGGCGCCATGGCGCCTAGGCCTTGTGGGCGGGCTCGACGCTCCGCGCGACCGCCTCGAGGGTCTTGTGCATGCCCTGACGGAGATGCTCGCCGCGGTCGTGGACGCCGACCGCGCTCTGGATCCACCGCACGGGGGCGTACTGGGGCTGTTGTTTGGTCATGGTCTCGGTGACCAGCGTGCCGTCCTCGACCTCGGTCAGCTCGTAGGTCCAGGTGGAACGGGAGGGCCAGGCGACGTGGAAGCTGAACTTCTTGCCGGGGTTGGCCTCGGTCACGGTGCACACGGTCGACCAGCGGTACAGCGGACCGATCTTGTTGTGGCCGAGGAACCGCTTGCCACGCTGCAGCCAGGTCGCCCCGTGGGTCTCCGGGCTGCGATCGCCCATCGTGGTGACGTCGGAGATCACCGAGTAGACCGCCTCCGGCGGGGCGGCCACCTTGCGGGTGACCGAGATGTTCAGTGCGGAGTCGCCCACCTCGGCCACCAGCCTGCGGGCCAACGCGCCGGAGGAGGTGGGGTTCTGGCCGGTGAACAGGTTGCGGTCGGAGGTCACGAACGGCCCGAACGGGACCGGGCCCTTCTCGTAACGAGCGCCCTGCTCGACGAGGCGGTCCTGCAACAGCCACTTCGCTTTGCGGGCGAACTTGTTCACCGACTCCTCGCGGTTGGACAGGCCGGTCATCCGGTAGCCGGCGAATGGCCAGCTGCCGTCGGAGTTGCGGGCGGCGAACGTGGCGGCGGGTGCGTGGCACAACAGGGCCAGCGGGCTACCCGAGCGCAGCGTGGCCGTGAGGATCCTTCCCGACTCCTGGTCCTCGGCCAGGTCCTCCATCGGGCCGTGCCCGCCCGGGTAGAACACGACGTCGTAGTCGCCGGGGTCCACATCGACCAGCGCCTTGGGGTGGCTCAGCAGGTCGGCGTGCTCGTCGAGGTAGGCCGACAGCGCGCGGGTCTTGACGGGCAGCCCGCCGGCGAGTCCGAGGCTGAGCCGGTCCACGGTGGGGACCACACCCCCCGGTGTCGCGACCGTGATGTCCCAGCCGGCGGCGGAGAAGATGCGGTGCGGCTCCACGAACTCCTCGGCCCAGAACCCGGTCGGGTGTTTGGTGCCGTCCGCCAGTGTCCAGTGCGTGGCGGCGGACATGACGATCAGAACGGAAGTCATCGGATCGAGCTCCTTAGGGTCGGGTCGGTGATGGTGGTAGTCGGTGAATGCCGCCGTGAGCGTCCGCTCAGCGTGGCCGGGATTCGCGGGGTCCACTGGTGGCCGAGGCCTGCTGGCCGGGTTCCCCGGGGTTGATCTCGTCGGCCAGGTCGGCACCAGGGACGTCTTGCCAGTCGTGGCGGTGAAGTAGTCGCTCGGCGTGGTAGCCCAACGCACCCCGTGCCCGAAGCGCGCCCCGCAGCGAACGGGTCGTCGCGCTCATGCTCGGGATCCATTCGACATCGGTGAGGGGATCAAGCGGCGCCGGCGGTTCGAGCGTGATCGTCGCGGCGGCGTGACCCTCACCGTCGGCGCCGCTCAGCCGGGCCAGGATCGTTCCATCGCGGTCGACGATCTGGGACTCGCCGAGCAGCTCGGTGTCCCATGAGAGCCCCTTGGCGAACGGGGTCGGGAAGCTCGCGGTCCCGACATGCGCGGCCAAAACGACCGGCACTCCGAGCAGCCGGGCGACCTGCCGGGGTAGCTCACGGGCCTGCTGAATCTGCCGGTGGTGTTCGCGGGTCATCCACCGGTCGAGCGGCCCAGACCAGTTGAGCGGGTACGAGGGCCAACACGTCCCACCGACCACCACCTGCACGCGGTGCCGCAGGCCTCGCGCGACATCGGTGCTGGCCCATTCCCAGCCGCACGCCACACCGACGGGAGCACCGTCGAAGGAAGCCAGTGCGCTGGGGCGTGGGCGGCCGGTCGTACCCCGGCTGTGGTGGCGACCCCAGAAGGTCGAGCCGTTGTGGTTGCTCAGGTGGATCCCACCGTCGGGCTCGGTGATGGCGTAACTCGCGTGGGCGTCACCGCCGCGCTGGGCCAGGAAGCCTCCGCCGATGACGACGTCCAGCTCGCGGGAGAGGTGGCGCAGCAGCTGAAGGGGTGCGCCGTCGATGGGCCGGGCAGCCTCACCGGATCGTTTGCCGTGCACGGTCGGAGAGCTCGCCGACTCGGGCAGGATGACCATCTGTGGCTGGTGGGCGCGCACGGCGTCCCGGATGAGGTCTTCGAGGTGGATCAGGTTCCCCTCGACGTCCCCCACCTCGAGGCACGGCTGGATGACCGCCACCCGCACCTGCCGTGTCGGGCGCGGCGCGGGGGAGGTCGGCTGCGCGGTCGCTCTGGGCCTCGGCGACGGGGTGAATGCTGTGGTGCTCATACCGGGACCTCCTTCGAGATCGCCTTGCTCTCGCGGCGGGTGGCCTTCGATGTGGTCGTGGTCGGGGTCTCGCTGATCGCTGCGTCGCTACTCACGGGGGACGTGGCCGCCGCCGAGTCGCCGTCCGAACCATTGACGGCGTCAGCGGTTGCGCTCCGCGGTGCCGGCTGGGGCCGCGCCGCGGTCTTCGTGCCTGATCCCCGGTAGGGCGGTGGCTCGGCGTTGGGGTGCTCGGAATCCGCGACCAGTACATGGGACCGGAACCGGCGCGACAGCAGCTCCTTGCGCACCCCGAGGTGGACCCGCAGGTCACGCTTGGTGTGCTTCCACGTCAGGCCCTCGGGCCGCTCGCCGCGCGGGTGCGCCATCGCGGCGAGCAGCCCCGCGCTCAGCCGCGGCAGGCTCAGCACCTGCGGCATGGAACGTGCGCGCCCGAACAGATCACCGAGGTCGGGGGTCGGATTGGCGGGGGCACGACGAATGAGCTCGGCGAACGCCGGCGCGACCGGCTCCACCCGGGTCTCGATGTTTCCGAAGTGATAGGAGGGCAGGCATTCCCGGTCGCGTCGTTGCTCCCACTTCCGCAGTGCCCGGTCCAGCTCGGCGGGGTTGTCGAGCACGGGGTCGGCGGTCTCGGCCAGCACCCGGCCCGACCACATCGCGTCGCGCTGTCCCTGGCCGATGACAGGATCCTTGAAGTGGCCTGCGTCGCCGATGAGCGCCCATCCCGGGCCGCTGGATGCTCGGAAGTACGCGCTGGTCGCACCCGTGGAGGCCAGCGGAGTCAGTTCGGTCATACCCTCGGCTCGCGCCGCCATCCGCGGGTGCGCGGCCATCTTCTCGGCCCAGTACCCCTCCGGGTCCGCCTTCGCGCGCGCGGCCTCCTCGGCCGCCCCCATGAACAGCATGAGCGTCTTCCCGCGCGGGGCCGACGGGAACAGGAAGCCCAGCGAGTCGCCCTCCCAGAACTGGTAGATCGTCTCGCCCGCCCGGGTGCCCACCAGCGGGTCCTGCCCGTAGCGGAACACCAGCCCACGTCCGTTGCGTGACGAACGGTAGGGGCGGAACGACCCGACCTCGGCCGCCACCGAGGACCGGCGTCCGTCGGCCCCGATGACGAGGTTCGCGTGGATCTCACGCTCTCCACCGTCAGGCCCGGCGTAGCGCACCCCGCAAGCCCTGCCGCCCCGCCACAGCACCTTGACGAGCCGATGACGCTCACGCACATCCGCACCGGCGGCCCGAGCTGCGCGAACCAGTTCGAGGTCCTGGATGGTGCGCGGGACGCACATGCAGTAGTCGATCGGACCGCTGGGCCGCCACCGCTCGCTGAGCTCACTGTCCTCGGTCTGCAACGACAGCCAGGGCGACTTCACCGGGTCACTGGCGAGGATGCCCTCGAGCGCGCCCATGCGCTCCAGCTCGTGGATCCCGCTGGGAAACAGCAGGTGGGTCGACAGCTGGTTGGACGGGAAGTGCGACCGGTCCAGCACCACCACCTGCCGACCCGCGCGGGCCAGATGGGCCGCCGCCGCGGCACCGGCCAGGCGGCTTCCGACGATCACTACGTCACACCGCTCGTCCATGAGACCTCCGTCGTTGGGCTCGCGTCTACCCGACGCACCGTACCGAATCCTCTTCTAATTTTGCAAGTTGCTTCATTTTTGTAGGCTGCCTCTATGCTGGGATGGCGGGCCCATCGAGCGGCCCTGACGACGTGGGCAGGAGAACGGTGGACGGGGCAGAGCACATGACCGACTTGACGGTGGATGACAGCGACGTGGTGATCGCCGCGAGCGGTGGGCCGGTGCGCTCGGCCAAACGTCAGACCAGTGAGCGGATGTTGCGCAAGCGCGCACGCACCCGCGAGAGCGTGCTGGAGGTGGCCGAGCGCCTCTACGCCGAGGCCGGGCAGGGCCAGCCCCGCATGGAGGATCTCGCCGACGAGGCCAACGTGTCGATCGGTCTGCTCTACGACCACTTCGGCAGCAAGGACGGCGTGTGCCTGGCCCTTGCCGAACGCGCGTTGGGGCGGCTGTCCGAGTACCTCGACGAGGCCCGCAACTGGGACTGCTCCCCCATGCAACGGGTCATGCTCGTCGGCGAGTTCTACCTCCGGTGGATACTCGACCACCCGAGCGTGCTGCGATCGGTGGTCCTGCAGGGGGTCGCCGACACCGGCAACAGCAAGGCCGAGGACATCGACACCAAGATCGGCGTGCCGATGGAGGCGATCCTGCGCGAGTTCCAGGATCGGATCGAAGACGCCATGTCCGACGCCGAGGCGGACTCCACCTTCGATCCGCTGCTCACCGCACGATTCCTGTGGGCGGCGTGGAACGGCGTCGCCGCGCTCAGCGTCCGCGCGGATCGATTGGCCTTCAACCGCGACCAGATCACCGATTGTCTGCGCCTGGGCCGCCGCCTGGTCAACGAAGGACTCACCGCGCCGACTTTCCGCGACCAGGACGGCCGGTCCAAGGCCTTCCTCGTCGACCCGGACAGCCCCATGAGGACCCAGCTGCCACCAGGGGCCTCCGCCTGACCACTCGAGACCCCTTCCGTTCAACGACGACCCGATGACAGGAGCGTTGGCCATGACCACCGCATACGCCGCCCCGCCAGCAGTCCGACGCCTCGCCGACGAGCTCTACCACGACACGCAGAGCCCCGAGGAGGTTCTCCAGACCCGAGCGCGCGTGCGCGAAATCGCCGGCCGTGTAGTGGCGCCCGCGGCGGCGCAGATCGCCAACGGTGACGAGCGCACCGACGGTTTCCCGCGTGCGGTCTTCGATGCACTGGCCACCGAGGGGCTCTACCGCATCCCGTTCGGCACAGATGTGGGGGGCGACGGACTGGAGAATCCGGCGACCGCCACCGCCGTGGCGGTGGAGGAGTTGGCCTACTACTCCAACAGCGTCGCCGCCATCTTCGACGTGCACTGCATCCTGGCGGGGAACGCGGTCAACCAGGGCAACCCCGAGCAGCGCGAACGCTGGCTGCGCCCGCTGGTGGGCGGCGAGTTGGTCGGGGCGTTCGCAACCAGCGAACCGGCCGCATCCTCAGATCTCTCACCGTCGGCGGTGCAGACCCAAGCCGCGCGTGACGGTGACGGCTGGGTGCTCAACGGCCGCAAGCGCTGGATCACCAACTCCGTGGTGGCCGGGTTCATCGTGGTGCTGGCCAAGGATCGCGACCGGCTCTCCACCTTCATCGTGCCCACGAACACCCCGGGTGTCACCGTCGGGACGCCGGACCGCAAGCTAGGCAACCGCGGACAGATCACCGCCGACGTTCTGCTGGAGGACGTTCGCCTCGGACCGGAAGCGCTGCTCGGCGTCGAGGGAGGCGGGCTGAAGATCGCATTGCAGACCCTCACCTATGGACGTATCGGCATCGCCGCCGCCGGGGTGGGGATGGCACAAGCCGCCTTCGACCACATGGCCTCACATCTCTCCACACGCCATGCCTTCGGCGGCCCACTGGCCGGCAAGCAACATTGGCAGTTCCTCATGGCCGACCGTGCCACCGAACTCGAGGTCGCCCGCAACCTGTACCTCAAGGCCGCCCTGCGGCTCGACTCGGGAATCCCTTTCCCGGAACCCGAAGCCGCCATGGCCAAGCACTACGGCACCCGGCTGTCGGTCGACATCGCCCGGGATGCCGTACAGGCCTTTGGAGGGCTGGGTTTCACCTACCAGCGCGGCGCTGACGACGCGCCTGGACCGGTGGAAGCGATCTACCGGGACAGCAAGATCGGCGAGATCTATGAAGGAGCCAACGAGGTGCAGAAATGGGTCATCGCGCGACAGATCTTCGGCAGAGACATCACCGGTTAGACCCAGTTATCCGCCCGGGGCGCGGCGAACAGCTATCACGATTCAGGACGGGACGCCGGCGCCGACAGGAACGTGTCGATGATCTCGGCCGCAGCGGCGTCGGACGACGTATGCACGGGAGCCGACCTGTATCGGTAGTCGCTGAGTGGAAATGTTCGATTCTCGCGCCGAGCGCGTGACAGTGTGACCGGACGCAAAACCGGCGCGTCACCGTGCTGGTCGATGTAGTAGGTATTCGCTCCTGAGCAATCGCGGTTGAGGAACAGCGAGCGCCGCATCAGGCGCTCGATCGGTGCGTGGTCGCGTTCGAGCGCCTCCGGGGTGATCTCCACCGAGGTGGCGCCTCGACGGCGACACTCCTGGACTACGCGCACGATGTGAGCACCGGCGACCTCGACCATCGGCTGCCAGCTAGCGCCGACCGTGCTGTAGGCGGAGAACACCATGAAGTAGTTCGGCAGCCCCGGCATGGTGATGCCCTGGTAGGCCTTGAGCTTCTGAGTGGCGAAGTGGTGCCCTAGCTCGAATCCGTCGCGGCCGCGGACGGGCTTGTCGACGTAGGCGGCGGGGTCGAACGCCATGCGATAGCCGACGGCGGGGATGACCGCGTCGACCGGCCGTTCCACCCCGTCGCTGGTGCGGATCCCGGTCGGGGTGAAACGCTCGATCGGATCGGTGACCAGCTCCACGTTGTCCCGCAGGTAGGCCTGCAGGTAGTCGTTGCTCATGCCGCCGCGCTTGGCCCCGAACGGGTAGTCGGGTGTCAGTTTGCGGGCAAGCTCGGGGTCGCTGAGCGTGCGGCGCATGTGCCAGCGGACCAACGTCTCGAACGCTTTCTGGAGCCAGGGGTAGGTGGTGTAGCGGTTGATCGCGGTCAGCAGCGTCAGCTCGGAGGCCCAGATCGAGGCTTCGTAGATCAGCCGCCGGAGCCGAGGACTGCGGCTGAACAACGAGGTCATCCAGGCGGGGATCTCCGGATCGAACTTGGGCATGATCCAGGTAGCGGTCCGCTGATACACGTCCAGATGTGCCACATCCGGGGCGATGCTGGGCACGATCTGCACCGATGTGGCCCCGGTACCGATCACCGCTACCCGCTTGCCCCGCAGGTCGTAGCCGTAGTCCCAATCGGTGGGCTCGAGCACTTTGCCGTGAAAGTCAGCGAAGCCGGGAATCGTCACCGGCCGCTTCTCGATGTAGGCACCGACCGCGCTGACCACGAACCGCGCGGTGATCTCACCTCCGTCGCGCGTCTCGATTCGCCACAGCTGCGCCTCGTCGTCCCAGCGCCGGCCGAGAGCCTCGATCCCGAACCGGGCGTGCGCGCGCAGATCGTACTTCGCGACGAAATCGTCGACGTAGGTCTTCATCTCGTGACCCTTGGCGAACACCCGCGACCAGTCCGGCTTGGTCTCGTAGGAGAACTGGTAGCCGAAGGTCGGGACGTCGACCCCGACCCCGGGGTATCTGTTGTCCCGCCAGGTGCCACCGAAGTCGTGCGCACGCTCGAGGATGGCGAAGTCTTCCAGGCCCGCTCGGATCAGCGCCGCGCCGACGCCGATCCCGGTCAGGCCGCCACCCACGATGACGATCTCGTGATCCACGCTCCGAACGATAGCCCCCTTGTCAAACAGACACTTAATAGTGGTTGAGTGCTCGCCAGCCGCCCCTGCCTCACCTCAGGCGCGTCTCACGTCTTTGTTGTCAAGTGTTTGTTTAATTAGTAGTGTGCCGCCGCATGCGACCCGGGTTGGTCAAGAACGTGATGATGAAGATGATGGGCACCAAGGCCTCCGAGTGGTTCGGCCTGCACGCTGGTGGCGACATCGACAAGTGGCTGCTGACCAAGACCAACGGACGCCTGGCCTTGCTCGCCGGTTGGCCGATCGGACTACTGGAGACTCGCGGGGCGCGTACCGGCCAGCCGCGAAAGCACGCGCTGATGTATCTCGAAGACGGCGGCCGGTTGGTCCTCGTGGCGAGCAAGGGCGGCGACCCTCGCCACCCGGGGTGGTTGCACAATCTGCGCGCCGACCCCGAGGTGCGGTTCCGCTGGAAGGGCCACAACGAGGTACTCACGGCACGCGAGGCCGACCCCGGGGAGCGCGCCGAGCTGTGGCCGAGGATGCTCGAGCTCTACCCTGGCTACGAGCTCTACCAGCAGCGGACCAACGGACGAGTGATCCCGCTCGTCATTCTCGAACGCGCGACCCGGTAAGCCGGGCGGCGGCAGCTATTGGCCGTCGGGGATCGCCATACCCCGGAACAGCAGATCGCAGAGGTTGCGCGCCGTAGCGCGCAAGTCGCGCCCCGCACTATCGAGGAAGCTGTCCTGGAGCGCGAGGAAGAACGCCGTGGCGAAGATCGTATCCACCACCAGGTCCGCGTCGTACTCCCGATGCGGCCATACGGTGAGGTTGCGCCGAGCGACCGCGCGGATCTGGTCGAGCGCCGGCTTGAGCAACTCACGCCAGTGCCGCCGGCCCGCTTGCTGCTCACTGAACAGCACCAGTCCCAGCAACGGTGCCACCTCTTCCATGGCCACCATGAGGTCGTAGATGAACGACTCGGTGTGCTCGCGCATCACGTCCCCGCCGGCGTCGAACGGAGGAACGGCCTTCGACGTGGTCGCCGCGACCGCCGCTTCGAGCGGCTGGGCGATCGCGGCGTCGAACAGCTCCTCCTTGCTGGAGTAGTAGTGATAGAGCAACGCCTCGTTGACTCCCGCGGCCGCCGCGAGGTCACGCACCCGCGTGCCCGCCAGACCCGAGCGCAGGAACACCTGCTTGCTGCTCGCAAGGATCTCGGCGCGACGCTCCTCAGGCCTGAGACGCCGCCCCTTGCGGTGAGTGCTGTCCTGTGTCATCGCCGGCCAAGTATGGCCGCGCCCGCCGGCTCGCGCTCGAGGCGCACCTACTGGAGCGGCTGCGCGGTGCATCCGCGCCACGCGGGGACCAACCACCAGGCGCGGATCTCCGGGATCGTGGCTGTGGGGCAAGCGTCGATTTCCACCGGCGTCAGGCGCGGTAGTCGAGAACGCGCCAGATGATCTCCACCATCGATTCGGCGAGCTCGGCTTGACGGGTGGGGTCTCTGAGAATCTGATGACACGATCGCTCGAACATCCAGGTGAAGATCTCCGCGACGGTGTCAGGGTCGCGCGGACCGTCGCTGTGGCCCGCCCAGCGTGCGCGGAACTGCGCGGCCGCCTTGTCGGAGACGTCGTGCATCGCCGTGCGCCAGGTGTCCGCCATCGCGGGGTCGTACTCGGCGACCTCGATGATCGCCGAGAGCACGGCATGGTTCTCGGCCCACCGCGCCACGATGTCGGTGATCATCGCGTGGAGCGTCTCGCGACGCATGGCGGAATCGGTGAGCGCTTCGGCCCCTATCTCCTCGCGCCATGCGACCTGGTCGGCCGCGAGCGCGGCGACGAGCTCGGACTTGTCACGAAAGTGCAGGTAGAAGGTCGCACGTGACATCCCGGCTTCCTCGACGATGTGCTCGGCCTTCAACGCCGCAAAGCTCGTTCCACCAGCGAGCAGCCGCTTGGTCGCACCCAGAAGCGCATCGCGGGTGGCCGCCCTGGTACGGCGGCGGTCTTCAGTCCTGGTCTCGGACTTGCTCATCGACATGATCGACCCCTTCCACCGCAAGCTTGACACAAAGTAGATATGTAGACAGACTATCCATCTATCTTACCCGATCGGCTGTGCCAGCGAGAGCATGACGAGCGAGAACCTCAGTAGGCGAAGGAGACCTCTGATGACGACGACCCCTGTCCCCCCGGCGGCCGCGGTTCGTGATGCGGCCGCGGTCGTTCCCAGGCGCACGCGTCCGATCACCTGGTGGGCCGCTGCCGGTTTCGGGTTCCTGGCGTTCGCTGCCTACCTGGTCGCCGCCTGGCTGCTCGCGGGCGAGGCGCACCGTGTCCCCCCGGGCCCGACACCGTTGCCTGTCTGGATGGAGATCGCGCTGAGCATCCAGCAGTGGGGGTTGTTCGCGGGCATGCTCGCGCTCATCTGGTTCAAGGCGATCGGGCCTCGACTGCGGACCGGATCGGTGCCCTTCGACGGGCTGATGGTGCTGTCCTTCGCCCTGCTGTGGTGGTCAGACCCGCTCTACAACTACTTCACCCCGGGCTTCAACTACAACGCCTACTTCGTCAACCTGGGCTCCTGGGTCGGGCACGTCCCGGGCTGGATGTCGCCCAACCCCGAGAAGATCCCCCAGCCGCTGCTGTGGCTGCCCGGGGTGTACACGTGCGCGTTCTTCTCGATGGTGCTGATCGTCAACGTGATCTTCCGCAAGACCCGCGAGCGTTTTCCCACGATCAGCATCGCGAGCATGTGGTTCATCGCGTTCATTCCGATGGGCATCGCCGGCACGCTGTGGGAAGCGCTGTTCATGATGATGGGCTCCCACCACTACGGCTCGTCGATCCGCTGGATGACGATGAACGCGGGCCACTACTACGAGTTCCCCGTCTACCAGGGCATCACCGCCAGCCTGCTGTACACCACATGGGGCGCGCTGCGGTTCTTCCGCGACGACCGGGGACGCAGCTTCGCCGAGCGCGGCCTCGACCAGCTCAACGCCTCGAACCGGGTGAAGGGCTGGATGCGCTTCTTCGCCGTCTCCGGCGCCATCACGGTGATCTTCTTCGCCTTCTACCACGTGCCCAACGCGCTGATCGCCCTGCGCGGGGACGCCTGGCCCCAGGACGTCCAGTCCCGCTCCTACCTCACCTCCGGAGTGTGCGGCCCCGGCACCGACGTGGCCTGCCCCGACCCGAGGGTCCCGTTCCCGCGCGGAGAGTCCTCGCTGCGCATCGCACCCGACGGCACCCTCGTCACACCCCGGGGGACCAGCCCGCTCACCGCGCCCACCCAGTCCTCCACCCCATGACAGGGGCGACAGACATGGCACCGACGACAGCCGGCCCTGCGCTCGGCGCCGACACCCGAGACAGCTCGCGGGCCGCCGGCACGGTCAACTTCTGGGCGACCCTCGGCGGGGTCCTCACGGTCTCGTTCATCTACCTGCTGCTCAGATGGGTGCTCTCCGCGGACTTCACCGCACCCGACCCAGGCCCCGACCACTACCCGTACCTGTGGTGGCTACGCACCGTGGAAGTCGCCAGCGTGCTGGCCGTGCTCGGATTCGGGTGGTTCACCGTCATCCGACCATGGCTACAGACCCGGCGGATCCCTTTCGACGGCAAGCTCCTGATCGGGCTCATGATCGCCTACCAGGTCGACCCCATCCTCAACTACTACAACCCGAGCTTCCTGATGAACGCCCACTCGGTGAACCTGGGGGCCTGGTCGAACGGGATCCCCGGGTACTCCAGTCCCGGCCAAGGGCGGATGGCCGAGGGCTTCCTATGGGCGATGCCGCTGTACATGTACTTCGGCCTGCTGGCCGCCATCATCGGCGGCCGCGTGCTCACCTGGCTGGGACGGCGCCTCCCCCGCGCCAGCAATGCCTCGCTCTACACCATCCTGTTCGTGCTGGTCACCATCGGCGACTTCTTCGTCGAGTTCAGCGCGCTGGTCTACCCCCAGCTCTACGTGTTCGCCGGCACCCCGAAGTCACTCACGCTGTTCGCCGGCCGGATCTACCAGTTCCCCGTCTACCACTGCGTGTTCGCCGCGGTGTTCGCGGTGATGATCACCTGGCTGCGCCAATCCCGCGACGCCGACGGTGTATCCGCCGTCGAACGCGGACTCGACCGACTCGCCGTGCACGACCGGATCAAGGGCCTGCTGTCGTTCCTGGCCATCACCGGGTGGGCGACGGTGTCCGCGCTGGGGTACTTCCTGCCCTTCGCCTGGATGTCCATGCAAGCCGACAGCTACCCCCCGCTGCCCTCCTACCTGACGACATCCGCGTACTGCGGCCAACCGCACGCACCGGTATGCGCCTCGCAATACCTCAAGCAACTCAACGACGCTGACCGCTGAGAACCGGCGACGCCGGAGAGGAACCCCCATGTCGCGACCACCATCGCCCCGCCCTTCGGGCGACGCCTCTCCCTCGCACGTCGACCGCCCACGACTGGACGATTGTGACGTCGTGGTCATCGGAGGCGGTCACAACGGGCTGGTCGCCGCGAACTACCTCGCCGACACGGGGCTCTCGGTGACCGTCCTCGAGGCCAACCCCCATGTCGGGGGCATGACCTCCTGCCACCGCCCGATCGCGGCGGCGCCCGAGCACCTCATCAACTCCTACTCCGTCGACGCGTTCTTCTGGGACGCCTTTCCCCCGTCCAAGGAACTCCAGCTGGAGCGTTACGGGCTGCGACGCAACGTCATCGACCCCGGTCACGTCTACCTCGGACCAGAAGGCGAGTCGATCGCGTTCTGGGTCGACCCCGCCCGGACCGCCGAGGAGATCGCACACTTCTCCCGCGCCGACGCCCGGGCCTACCTCGAGTTCGCGCGCATGCTGGACGGCTTCGCCGACATGGCCTTCGCCATGGCCGTCACCAACCCCACCCGCCCCGAACCCGCCGCGGTCCGCCAACTGCTGCGCGCCGCCGCGAAATCCCGCAAGGACCTGCGCGACATCGCATCGATGGTCGCCTCGTCGATCACCGAGATCGCAAGCGAACGCTTCGAACACCAAGTAGTACGCGACGCCATCCACGCCACCTGCGGCTCGACGATCCCCAACAACCAGAGCGGCTCCGGAGTGGCCTTCCTGTGGATGGCCACCATGCACCGCTTCGCCTGCGAGCGACCCGTCGGCGGCGTACAGGCAATCCCGGACGCCCTCACCCGACGCCTCCAGCAACGGGGCGGCAGCGTCCACTGCGGCACCATGGTCCGCGAGATTCTGCTCAGCAACGATCGGGCTGTGGGTGCCCGCCTGGTCGACGGACGCGACATCACCGCACGCATCGCGGTGCTGGCGGCATGCGACCCGCGCCAGACACTCGAGCGATTGCTACCCGCCGGCACCCTCTCATCCACGAACGAGGCCCGCGTGCGCGCGATCCCGACATCGAATCTCAACTACGGCCAAGCCAAAGTCGACATCGCGCTCTCGGGACGCCTACAGCTCTCCCGCCACCAGAAATGGCGCCGCGACGACCTGGACCTGCGCAAGCCCTCGCACACGATCGGCACCGAAGCCAGCATGGAGCGGACATTCGCGCGGGCCGCCGCCGGCCAACTGGCCCACGACGGGGAATGGTCGATCTGGCCCGTCATCCCCACCGCCATGGACCCCTCACAGGCTCCCGACGGCCAGGACACCCTGTACCTCTACGTCGCGGTCGCCCCTCACCAGCCCCAGGGCGGATGGGAGTCGGTCAAGGAAGACTTCGGCCGCAGCGTCGCAGCCCAGGCCGCGCAGTACTACGACGGCATCGAGGAACTCGAGATCGGCCGACAGGTCCTCACCAACGATGACTTCGGCGATCGCGTCCACGCCACAGGCGGCAACATCACCCACGTCGACATGACCCTCGGACGAGCGGGCCCGCTGCGCCCCGCCCGCGGCTTCGGCGGCTACCGAACCCCGGTCGACGGGCTGTTCCTCACCGGCGCCGGAACCCACCCCGGCGGCGGCATCACCGGCGGACCCGGCTACGCCGCCGCCCGAGAACTCCTTCGGCGCGGCAAGCGCCCTCGCACACGCCGCAAGCTCCGTGACCTCAGCAAATCGCCCGGACTCTAACCCCAGCACACGGTGCAGGTGATGGCCAGACAGGATGCTTCAGACGATGACGTACGCGCGACCCTTCGCGCTGTCGCAATCGCCCTCCGCAAGCTCCGATCCGACCCCGAGGACCAGGGCATAGTCGCGGACGTCGACCAGGCCGCCACACACGTCGCCGCGCTGCGCCCAGATCTGACTACCCGGGTACTACGGAACCTGGTGATCGAGATCGAGCGGTGTCACCGCGCCGGGGTCCCGAACTCCTCGTGGTTGGAATCGCTGTGCGGGAGTGCAGCAGTGACCCTACGGCTCGGCCCAGGCTCGAAGTGACCCCCGCGGACGGCACCGTCCCCCAGGAAGTCGGGCCCGTCTGCACCGACACCACTGGCAACGCCCATCGTGATCCCAACCTGGATCTCGTCACGATCCCTGTCACCGGAATTGGCGATCATGGACCGCAGCGGCCTCGAGCCGACGAGTCGAGCTAGCCGTGCAGGTCACTATGCGCACGCCGTCAACGGGCCGCGAACGCCCCGTTGATCTCCCCGAACGGATCCGCATCGGCGATCGTGTCGTAGCTACCGGCGGTGAGCGCCTCGACGGCCGCACGCCGGGCCAGCGAGTAAGCGGCCTGCGCGATGGCCTGCCCCAGGCTGACCCGCCGGACTCCGGCGGCACCCAGCGCGTCCAGGCCGGGCGCGCCGGGGCCTGCCATGACGTTGACGGGGAGCGCGGTCTTGCCGGTCAGCGTGCTGAGGATGTCCAGGTCGAGCAGGCCGGGTACGAACAGGCCGTCCGCGCCGGCGTCGGAGTAGGTGGCGGCACGGGTCAGCACGTCGTCCAGCCGTCCTTCGGGCTCGCCGATGCCGAACAGGTACACGTCGGTGCGCAGGTTGATCCACAGCGTCGGCAGGCCCGCCTCGGTGGCGGCCCGGCGGGCGGCTCGGATCCGTTCGGCCTGGTCCTCGGGTCCGAACAGGGTGCCGTCCGAGGCGCTCGAGTCCTCCAGGTTGATCCCCACCGCGCCCGCCGCGATCACCTCACGCACGGTGGCCGCCACCGACCCGGGGTCCTCGCCGTAGCCGCCCTCGATGTCGACCGTCACCGGCACGGCCACCGTGTCGGCTATCCGGGCCGCTACCGCCACCGCTTCGGCACGGCTCAGATGCTGACCGTCCGGGCGTCCGAGCGACCAGGACACGCCGGCGCTGGTGGTGGCGATCGCCGGAGCCCCGGCGGCGGCGATCATCGCCGCGCTACCGGCATCCCAGGCGTTGGGCAGCACGAAGATGCCGTCCTGGTGCAACGCCCGCAGAGTCTCCGCTCTGGCTTGCTGGTTCTCGGTGACCATGGTGATCGTTCCTTCCAGTGGCGTGCAGGTGCGAAGTCGACGCACCGCTCGAATTTGGGCTGATCAACCCAGTCTGTGCCGCCAAATATGGGCTGTCAAGCCCACTTCGGTTAGACTCCCGGATGTGGCACCCGAGAACGCTGCCCCCGCGTTGACGCCGAAGGGTCTCGCTACCAAGGCCCGCATCGTCGAGCAGGCGGCCGAGCTGATGTACACCCGCGGTGTGCACGCCACCAGCAACGACCTGGTGCGTAGACACGCCGGTGTCAGCGGGTCGCAGCTCGCGCACTACTTCCCGGACAAGCAGAGCCTGGTGGACGCGGTCATCGCCTGGCGCGCCGAGCAGATCCTCCGGATACACCATGACGAGAAGTTCAGCCGGTTCGAGAGCATCGGGGCACTGCGGCAGTGGGCAGACTTCTACATCGCCTACGAGCGTGCCTGCCAGGAAGGCTGCACGCTCGGCTCGCTGGCCAACGAGGTCATCAAGGGCGAACTCCACGACCGCGACCAGCTCAAAGAACTATTCGAGCAGTGGAGGCGCATCCTGTTCGAGGGCCTCGAACGCATGCGGGACCGGGGCCGGCTGCGTCCCGACGCGGATCCCGCGCAGCTGGCGAACTCGCTGATGGCCGCTCTCCAGGGCGGGATGCTACTGGCGCAACTCGAACACGACATGACGCCATTGCGAGATGCCCTGACAGCCGCCGTCGACCACGTGGAGAGCTTCACGGTGGACGCCTGATCCGGTGCTACCCGGGCTCACGACGGTTCGCGGGGGTCGGACTCGCGACGCCACGCATCACCAGGTCGGCGAGCATCTCCCCCACCTCCAGGTTCGTGAGGCGGCCGCCGGAGCGGAACCAGTCGTGGGGGCTGTTCACGAGCAGGATGATGCTCTTTCGGACCGCCGGATCTACCGGGCGTAGCTCGCCGGACTTCCCTCCCTCGTCCAGCACACGCGCCCACACGTCTTCGACCGCTCCCTGAAGTCGCCGAAACCGCGTCAGTCGATCTTCGGTGAGGGCGTACCCGTCGCGGGAGTAGATGACCATCTCCTCGTGGCGGTCGAGCATCGTCTGGGTCTGGAAGATGATGAGCCGGCGGAGCTTCTCTGACGGCCCGATCGGCTGATCGGCGATCGCGAGTACACCGTCGAGCACCCGCTCGACGAGATCCCGCAGGACGTCGAACAGCAGTTCCTCCTTGGAACGGATGTGGTAGTACAACGCACCCCGCTGGATGTCCGCCCGCGTACCGATCTCGGCTATGGAAGTGGCGTGGTAGCCCTGCTCGGCGAAGAGACTGACAGCCGCGACCCGGATGCGCTCGCGGGTGTGCGTTCCCTTCCGGGTCGGGGGCGCGGCGGGGCGGTCAGCATCGCGCTCATCGTCGGGCAGTGTCGTCATGTTCGTACCGTATCCAGCACGTCGTCGCGTCCGATCGCGTTGGTCGGGCGCGACTAGTCACCGAAGCGCGGGGTGGTGTAGCCGGCGAATCCCTCGGGATAGACGTCGGCGACCAGGAGTCCCGCGCAGGACGGGCAGTAGTACTCGGACATCATCACCCTGGGTGGGTCCACTCGTTCCTTGACGAACATCCCGAGTTCGGCGAACCGCTCGGTCAGTGGCTGCTCGTGGCGCCGAGAGACCTCGCGCCAATTACGTGAGGTCTCGCAGAGGCGGGTCCGGCAGTAGCCGCAGCTCCACCCTGGTAATGCATCGCTGCGGTCCAGAAGAACGGAGATCCCGATGGTGTCGAGGTGGCCCTGCACCAGTTCGGGCTCCGCGCCAAGGCGTGACCGCCGGATCCCGCGCCGCCGCTGCGCCGTCGCCTCGAGATCGGGGACGCCCTCGAGATCGAGTACCACGCCGTAGATGAGCTCGGCGTGCCGCTGGGACACGTACTCGTCGCGGACGTCGCGTTCGACGAGGCCGGGCTCCCGGAGCAGCGGGTCACCCAGTCCGCCCCCGGCCCCACAGCGCATGTGCAGGACGTCGCCGTCGTTGAGCTGCAGGCCCGCGATGTTGGCCGGTTGGCGGGTGCGGCGCCCGCACAGACTGTGCTCGAGCACCTCGTGTCCCTCACTCATGCGGGCGTCCACGTTGGTGTCATGGATGCTGTTCCACGTACCGGTGGCGCCCGGAAGGCCGCCGCCGGCACCGCGCGCGGGCACACCCGTGCAGCTGATCGTCACCGCGCCGACCAGCTTGTCGGTCTCATACACCGACCACGCGAAGTCCAGCGACTGGCCACCGCGGTGGGTACCCGGTCCGCCGGAGTCGGGATTGAGCTTGCGCCACAGGTAGAGCGCCGGCTGCTTGCTCTCGTTGATCTCGACACTGGGCAGGCTGACTCCGGGGCTGATCGTCATTCCGTAGACGTCGAGCCCGTCGAACACGGTCTGCGCACCGCCGCCGCCACCACCCACCGCGTCCATGAAGAACACCACGGTAGGTGCGCCGCCGTGCCCCACACCGACGAGCGGTGAAAGGCCCGCGGCGTCGAAGGACTGCGCGGCGACACGGCCACGCAGCTCGGGATCGTCGCTGAACGACAACGCCTGGCTGAGCACGTCCTTGGTCATCTTCGTGATACGGGTGCCCGCCTGGGTGTGCGCACCGGTGACGGGCATCGGTTCGCTCGCGTTGACGACTGTGCCGGCTCGGGCGAAGTTGACGGTGATCGGACGCCAGATACCGGAGTTGAACGGCAGGTCTCCATAGCAGAGTGTCGTCATCACAGTCGCCATCAGCGACCCGTGCACGAGGCCCGGAGTGCCGTTCACGAACGCGTCAACCTGAGGGTCACCGTCGAACAGGAACCGCAGCTCGGAGCCCGCGATCTCCAGACTGCAGCGAACCTCCAGCAGCAGTTCCTCGCCGTGCCCGTCGTACTCGATCCAGTCGACGGTCTCGTAGACGCCGTCGGGCATCCGCTCGATACGGCCGCGCAGCGTCTCCTCACACAGCCGCTTGTTGATGGTGCAGTACTCGCGGAACGTGTCCAGACCGATGCGGTCGATCAGGTCGCTGAGCTTGACCTGGGCCACGTTGTTCGCCGCGATCATGCTGCGCAGGTCGTTCAGCACGAGATCGGGGATGCGGACGTTCGCCGCGATGTAGCGCTCCCACTCCGGATCGATCGCGCCGCCGGTGATGATCCGAGTCGGCGGGAAGCGCAGGCCCTCCTCGTAGACCGAGCGTGCGGTCGGCGCGAAGCCCGAGATCCCGAGGCCCCCGGTGTCCAGGACGTGCACGTTGGAGAACGCCCACCCGATGTGCCCGCCCCGGTGGAACAGCGGCGTGATGATCGCGACGTCGGCCTGGTGCATGGCGCCGCCGGTGTAGGGGTCGTTGACGATCCAGCCGTCCCCGGGACTGACGACTCCGTCGCCGACGGTGTCGATGATGGCGCGGGTACCCATGAGCGAGGACCCGGAGTGGAACAGGATGGTCGCCGAAAGGCTCAGCTGCTCGCCGTCGGTGTCCAGCAGCGAGGTGGCGAAGTCCTGCACGTCGTAGATGACCGGCGAGCCGGACGTGCGGGTGAGCGTGATCGCCATCTCGTTGGTGATGGCGTCCAGGGCGCGACGGTGGATCTCGACCGCGACGGGATCGTAGGTCAGACTGGTCGGATTCATCAGGCTGGTCATCTCACACCTCGTCGATCGTGAGGACGATGTTCAGGTGCTCATCCCGGTGGGCGTGCACCGCGGGCGGCACGTAGACGGTGGTGTCGACGGCCTCGATCACGGCCGGACCGGTGATCCGGCTGCCGGGGGTGAAGCGGGTCTCGTAGTAGATCGGGACGACTTCACGCCTGCGCTCCGACGGCAGGTACACCTCGCGTTCGCCCTTGCGCATCGCGGCATCTGTATTCGCCCGGAGCCCGTGGCGGATCGCCGGCGGGTGCGGCTGCCTGCCCGACGCCGTCACGGTGTAGTTCAGCAGCTGCTGCGGTGCGGCGGGCCAGGCGGTGCCGATCCCGTAGGTCCGCTCGTACACGGCGGTGAAGGTGTTGTGCAGCTCCGGGACGTCGTCGGCGGTGATGTCCCGGTCGGGAAGCGAGATCGACAGCGCGTGCACCTGGCCGAGGTACTGGAACGCCGCTGATCGCGAAACCGTGATGTCCGGCGCGGCGAAGCCTTCGGAACGCAGCTCGCCGACCGCCGCGTCGATCATCTGTGTGGCGGCGGCGTTGACCCGCTCCAGTTCCTCCGGGGAGTCCAGGGTGGACTGGATGCTCCGGTCGTAGCGCAGCAGGAAGTCCGAGACCAGCAGTCCACGCGCGCAGAACACCGAGCTGTTCGACGGTACGACCACCGTGCCGATGCCCAGCGCACGGGCGATCTCGACCGCGAACGCCGGCAGGGTGCCGCCGTAGGCGAGGAACACGAAGTCGCGGGGGTCGTAGCCCTTGTTGACGCTGACCTGGCGCACCGCGTTCGCCATGTTCGTCACCACGAGGTTGTGCACGGCGCCGCTCGCCTGGTCCAGGTCGAAGCCGAGTGGGGCCCCGAAACGCTCCTCCAGCGCCTTCCTCGCCGCATCCGGATCGAGCGTGATCCGCCCGCCCAGGTAGTTCTCGGTGTCCAGGAAGCCCATGGCGATCAATGCGTCGGTCACGGTCGGCTCGACGCCGCCCTTGCCGTACGCGACCGGGCCGGGCGTCGAGCCGGCGCTGTGCGGCCCAACCTGGGGTACGCCCCGCTCGCTGATCCAGGCGATGCTGCCGCCGCCGGCACCGACCGACACCACGTCGACCAGTGGCAGCATCGTGCGGAACCGGCCGATCTGCACCGCGTTGCCGACGTGGACCTCGTTGTCGTAGATGGCGCCGGTGTCGAAGCTGGTGCCGCCCATGTCGCCCAGCAACACCCGCTTGAGGCCCATCCGGGCCGCCAGTTCGTTGGCGCCCGACGCACCCGCGGCCGGGCCCGCGCCCAGCAGCGCCAGCGGGAACTGCGCCGCGCGCTCACCGGTGATGCCCCCGCCCAGACCCTGGAAGAAGGCGACGTTGCCGGCGAGCCCGGCGGAGTGCAGCTTCGTGCTCAGGGTCTCGAGGAACGACTCGGCGTCCTGGTGGACGAAGGCGTTGAGCACAGCGGTGATCCAGCGCGGGTACTCCCCCAGTACCGAGCCCACCCGGCTGGAAGTGGTGACGAAGACGCCGGGGTGCTGCTCGGCGATGATCTGCGCCGCGCGGTCCTCGTGCTCGCTGTTGGCGTGGCTGGACAGGAAGCAGACCGCGATCGAGGTCACCCCCCGGTCCTCGACCAGCCGCCGCGCGGCCTCCACGACCTGGTGCTCGTCCATGGCCACCAGGACCTTGCCCGCGTGGTCGATTCGCTCGGAGATCTCGAACGCGTCCCGGCGGTCGAACAGGTCGGGGACGTTGGTCTGCAGGTGATCGTCGACGACCCGCAGCCGGGGACCTCCGGCGAACCGGAACTCGTCCTTGAAGCCGGCGGTGACCAGCACACCCACCCGGGCGCCGTGCAACTGCGTGATCGCGTTGGTGACGACGGTCGTGGCGTTGACGAACAGCCTGGTGCGGGCGAGGAGCTCCTCCAGCCCGAGCCCGAGGTTGCCCGCCGCAACGCCGACGGCCTCCAGCACACCCCGGCTGAAGTCGTCGTAGGTGGTGAGGGCCTTGCCTCGTGCCTCCCGTTCCCCGACGACGACCTGCACGTCGGTGTGGGTGCCACCGACGTCCACTCCGACGAACGCGTCGATCTCCCGCTGTGGGTTACCGGCCGTCATGGCTGCTCTCCTTGATCTCCGCGAGGATGTCGGCGGTGTGCTCGCCCGGCGTGACCGACGGCCCCTGGATCCGGCCGGGGGTTCGGCTGAAGCGCGGCGCGGGCGAGGGTTGCCGCATGCCGAAGGCCGAGCTGACGGTGCCGCGCGCGGCGTGGTGCGGGTGCGATTCGAGATCGTCGATGTCCAGCACCGGGGCGAAGCAGACGTCGGTGTCACCCAGCAGCTCGACCCAGTACCGCAGCGGCCGACCGCCGAACAGCCGCTCGAGCAGCGTCGTCAACGCCGGCCACCGGTCCCTGTCCCATTGCGGGTACTCGGACTCGTCGATATCGAGGCTCCGCAGCAGGAGCCGGTAGAACTGCGGTTCGAGCGCGCCGACGGTGAGGTACCGCCCGTCCTGCGCACGGTAGGCGCGGTACCAGGGTGCGCCACCGTCGAGAAAGCTCTGACCACGCTCCGTGTGCATGAGCCCCTCCGCGCGCAGCTGGAACAGGCTCGCCGAGAGCAGCAGGACCCCGTCCAGCATGGCGACGTCGAGCACCTGCCCTACCCCGGAGCGGTCCCGCTCGTAGAGCGCCGAGACGATGCCGAACCCCAGGAGCATGCCCCCGCCACCGAAGTCGCCGATCAGGTTCAGTGGCACCGGTGGCGGCTGCCCGGGTGTGCCCATCATCGCCAGCGCCCCGCTCAAGGCGAGGTAGTTGAGGTCGTGACCGGCGCGCTGAGCCAGCGGTCCGTCCTGGCCCCATCCGGTCATCCGGGCGTAGACCAGGCGCGGGTTGCGCTCGAGCGCGATGTCGGGGCCCAGCCCCAGCCGCTCGGTGACCCCGGGGCGGAAGGGGTCGATCAGCACGTCGGCGTCGTCGATCAGCGCGAACGCCGCCTCCCGGTCCTCGTCGTCCTTCAGGTCGAGCGCGATCGAGCGCCGCCCTCGGCTCATCGGTCCGTCCATGGTGATGAGGGACCTTGGCGCCGGCGGGCGATCGATGCGGACGATGTCCGCGCCCAGGTCGGACAGGAGCATCGCACCGAACCCCGCCGGCCCCAGCCCCGCGAGCTCGATGACCCGCACCCCCGCCAGGGGGCCCGTGCCGGTCTCGCTCATCCGAATCCTTTCGCCGTTGCATCGGTCATCGGTGTTCACCGCTTCAGGAGGAATTTCTGGACCTTGCCGGACGCGGTGCGGGGCAGCGGCTCGTCGCACACCACCCAGTGACGCGGCACCTTGTAGCCGGCCAGGTGCTCACGGCACAGCGCGGTCAGCTCGTCCTCGGTGACCGACGTTCCCTCGTGCAGCACGACCCAGGCGCAGCCCACTTCACCCAGCCGCTCGTCCTGGACACCGGTCGCGGCGCACTCCTTGACCCCGGGGTGCTCGCCGAGGACACGCTCGATCTCGGCCGGGTACACGTTCAGTCCGCCAGAGATGATCATGTCTTTGGAGCGGCCGGCGATGTAGAGGAAGCCGTCGTCGTCCACCCACCCGCGATCGCCTGTTCGCAGCCAGCCGTCCACGATGCTGGCCGCGGTCTCGTCCGGCTTGTTCCAGTAGCCGCGCATGGTCGCCGGGGAGCGGCAGATGATGTCGCCGTGCACACCGGCCGCCACGTCGGCACCGGCCTCGTCGATGACTCGAAGCTCAGTCAGGCCCAGCGCCTTGCCCGTCGAACCGGCCCTGGTCCGCCCGTAGCGCGGGTCCAGCGTCGCCATGATCGTGGGGAACTCCGACTGCCCGTAGGCCTGTACGACCTCAACCGAGGGAAGCGCCCGCTCGAGCCGGTCGAGCGACTCCACCGGCACCGGCTCGCCGCCGACCAGCAGGAACCGCAGCGATCCGACGTCGTGACGTTGCAGCGCACCCGAGTCGAGCACCACACGCAGCACCGCCGGAACCATGATCATCGCGGTGACCCGTTCGGCCTCGACGAGTGCACAGGCGGCATCGGGATCGAAGCCGCCACTCGGGTGCAGCACCACGGTCGCGCCACGCTGCATCCAGGCCAGCAGGCCGCTGTGCAGTCCGGCCGCCCAACACAGGGCGGGCATGCACAGGTACACGTCGTCGTGCCGGATCGGCATGTCCATCACCTGGGACACCGAGTTGAGCACCACCCCGGCCTGGGTATGGGTTGCTCCCTTGGGCCGTCCGGTGGTGCCCGAGGTGTACTGCAGCAGCGCGACGGCGGACGGCTCCACCTCCGGCAGCACCGCGCCCGACGCGCCCTTGGCCAGCAACTCCTCGAAGCCGAGTTCTCCGTCCTCCGTGGCTCCGTCGAAGACGACGACCCGGTGCCCGGGCAGATCCGCCACGAGCGGACGCAGCACGTTCAGGAACTGGCGTTCGACGAAGGTCCACGTCGCCCCGGAGTCCTCGAGGTGATAGCGGATCTCCGGGCCCCGCAGCAGGTAGTTGACCGGTACGGAGATCGCGCCCGCCTTGGCCAGCGCCAGGAACGTGACGACGTAGTCCACGCGGTTGTGCGAGAGGATCGCGACCCGGTCGCCCACGGCCAACCCGTGTGCGAGCAGACCTGCCGCCAGGCGATCGCTGCGCTCGTCGAGTTCCGCGTAGCTCAGCCGGACGTCACGGTCGACGAGCGCCGTGCGACCGGGCTCGCCACGTGACAGGCGGGACTTGTGGAAGAGGTCGGCGATGACCGGTCCGGGCATGGTTCCCAGCTCCTTCTGCTGCTAGGCGTCGATCACGATCGGATGGAGGGGGCGTCCGCCTGCGCGTCGAGCCTGGTCACCCGGCGCAGCCCCGCGAGCAGGTCCAGGTCCGGCTTCCCCCCGTGCCAGGTCGCGGTGAAACACAGCTGCGCGGCCCGCAGCAGGCTTTCGCGGGCGACGACGGGCTCGGTACCGGCCGACGCCCGGGCCCGCTCCACGAGGTGGCGGACCTCCTCGGCCGTACCAGGTGACGAGATCGCCGCAGCCCAGCCCTCGGCGACCGGTAACGCCGTGGACAGCACCTCACGCAGCGCACGATCACCGATCTCAAGGCGGACCCGAACGTTGCCGACGATCGTCAGCGCGGCCCGCAGCGCGGCGGCCGCGTGCTCGTCGGCCACCAGCGGGAGCACGTCCAGACGCAGGCCCCGTTCGACCATCGCAAGGGCGAGCGCCGGATCGACGTCGCTCATCGGGTGGCCTCTTCGAGCGCGTCCAGGACCATCAGACGCAGGGTCGGCAGGGTGTAGGTCCAGCGGGCCACCCTGACGTCGTGAAGCTCCCCGGCGCGCCACATCGCGGTGCTGCCCAGCCAGATCCCGACCGTCTCGACCAGCATGAACACATCCCAGAAGGCGACGGCCGCGGGATCGATGTCCCGTCCACCCGCCTTCCGGTAGCGCTCGAGCACCTGCGCGGTGGGGATCATGTCGCACGCCAGGTCGTCGGATATCCGGTTGGACTTCGCCATCAGCCACGCGAGGTCGCGGGTCGGGTCACCGAGATGGGCGAACTCCCAATCGAGGATTCCGCTGATCCGGTCCCCGACGAAGAGCAGGTTGCCCGCCCGGAAGTCGCCGTGCACCAAGGCCGGGACCGGACACTCCGGCAGGTTCGCCGCCAACCAGCCCAGCGCGTCGGTGAGGATCGGCTCGGGCCCCACCGCGTTCTTCTCGATCGTCTCGCGCAGCCGCGTCACCGCCACTCCCACCGACTCCGGCGGCGGCCCGAACACCTGGGCGAGGTCGGCGTGGTCGACCGGTACGGAGTGGATGGCGACGAGGATGTCCAGCAACTGGTCACCGGCCGGGCCGCCACCGACCTCGATGAGGAACGCCCGACCCTCGCGCGACCAGGGCACCACCGCCGAGCCCGGGAGCCGCCCGGTGGCCAGGAACGGCACGCCCAGGACGTCGGGATCGGATTCGTAGAACAACGCCGGGGGTGCGGGGACCCGGGTCTGCTCGACCGCGCGCAGCACATGGAACTGCACCTGGTCGGGCTCCGCGTCGTAGGCGCTGGTCTTGACCGCGCCCCGGCCGCGCAACACGATCCGCCGACCGTCGACCAGGTCGAGGAGCAACGTCGTCGCCGACATGCCCTCCGACGCGAGCGACACGTGCGAGACGCTCGCGTCACCGCCGATCCTCGTCGCCAGGTAGGGGCCCAGGTCCCGCGCGCGGTCACGCAGTGACGCGGGCCCATTCGGGCTCACGTGGTCGCCAGGTCGAGCAGATCCGCGACCCGCCGGCGAGCCACCTCGCGGCGCCGGGGCACGTACTCGCTCGGGAGCCCGTCCGAGGGCACCTCATAGCCGGCGAGCGTCAACCGCGCGACCACCGCACGATGCACCTCGTCCGGTCCGTCGTAGATCCGGGCCGCCCGCGCCGTCCGGTACATCGACTCGAGGGGCATGTCGGTCGAGTAGCCCAGCGACCCGTGCGCCTGCAACGCGCGGTCGATGACGTCGAGCAGCACCTTGGCGATGTGGTACTTGATCATGCCGATCTCCCGGCGGGCGGCGCGGGAGCCTTCGTTGTCGATCCGCCAGGCGGCGTGCAGGGTCATCAGCCGCGCACCGTGGATCTCGGCGGCGGAGTCGGCAATCCAGTTCTGGACGCTCTGGTGCTCACCGAGCACCCGGCCGTGGCTCTTCCGATACAGCGCCCGTTCGCACATCATGTCCAGCGCCCGCTCGCTCTGCGCGATCCACCGCATGCAGTGGTGAATCCGCCCGGGGCCCAGTCTCTGCTGCGCGATCACGAAGCCCCCGCCGCGCTCACCCAGAAGCTGCTCGGGCCCGATTCGGCAGCCGTCGAACGTCAGCACCGAGTGCGTCTCGAAGGAGTTGGGGCCCGGTTCAGGATCGTGCATCGACCCGATGTCGCGCTCGATCCGGTAGCCCGCCTGGTCCTTGTCCACGATGACGATCGACGCCCGACGGTGCGGTGCGGCATCGGGATCGGTCACCACCATGACCAGGAAGAAGTCGGCCGTGCTGGCCTGGGTGATGAACCACTTGCTGCCGTTGAGCACATACCCGTCGCCGTCCGGCTCGGCCCGCACCTCCAGCAAGGTGGGGTCACTGCAGGCGTTGCCGAGTTCGGTCATCGCGAACGCCGAGCGGTAGGTGCCGGCCAGCAGCGGCTCCAGGTAGCGCTGCTTCTGCTCCGGGGTCCCGTTGAGCCCCAGGATCTCGGCGTTACCGGCGTCCGGGGCACGGCTGCCGAACACGAACGGACCGAAGTCCGACCGCCCGACCTGCTGGTTGAGCAGCCCCAGCTTGAGCTGGCCGAAGCCCTGCCCGCCCAGCTTCTCGTCCAGGTGGGCCGCCCAGAGACCCCGCTCCTTGACCTTCTCCTGCAGCGGGTGAAGGGCCCGCTCGAGCACATCACGCGGCAGGTCCAGCGTTTCCAGCGGCTCGACCTCCTCGATCATCAGCCGACGAGCCCAATCAAGGTGTCCCTGGAAATCCGCATCGGTGCTGAAGTCCCACGCCATAGAGTGACCGTAGCCACTTTTGTACCTGTCATCAAGTACAAAACTTTGGGCGCGCCAAACCGGCCCGAGTCGAGTGAAGCCCGAACCTTGCGCCGACCAGGTGATCGGCGCCCGCCACGACATCCCGCTCTACACGAGACCTGTTTCCTGACCTCATGGACAACCCGCTGCAGGGCTGGTCGTCCACCTTCGACGGCGCCGCCGAGATCACCACCGCCGAACTCATGACCCGCCATCCCTCCGGCTCCGGGGTCGCCCGCCCGATGCGCTGGGACTTCCACACCGAAGCCGCCGGCCCCGTGTGGGACATGTACGCCGCCCGCGAGATGCGCAACTTCGGCGGCCGCTACTTCCTCGTCGGAGCCCTACCTGGTCGAGCGCTGCACACGATCAACATCTTCGGCATGGACGGCTCGCCGCTCAGCTCCACTGCTTGACGATCGATCCCGACGTATTACCTGCAACAACAGTGACAAGTTCGACTTCTACAGGGGCCTTGGACAACACCGTTTGACACCGTTTCGTGCCTCATCTGGTGCCACGACCCGCGGATCACGGGTTCGAGCTCAATTGCGCTGGTCCGTCTGCTTCGGCGCCGAAGCCGGTGACTCCGCGAGTAATGCGGTCAGACGCGACCGATACCGGTTCACCGCGTCCAACTTGATCTGCTCGTAGCCGCGTACCTCGTCCGGCAGTTCGGCGATCTCCACGGCGCGGGGGTGGTTCGACGGTCCCAGCGTGAGCAGCAGGCAAGTGATCACCGACTCGTACTCGGTGACCAGCTCCCGCTCGACCCGGCGGACGTGGGCGTAGCCGAAGACGTCGAACGGGGTGCCGCGAAGCCGGCGGAGCGCCCGCAGGATCCGGAACACCGGCGTGAACCACGGCCCGAGGGTGATCTTCTTCTTCAGACCCAGGGCGCGCAGCACCGGCGGGTGCAGCTTCCACGCCGCCCGGACGTCCGGCCCGAAACGGGCGATGAGCATGTCTGTCGTCGACGGGTCGAGCGCGAGGCGGGCGACCTCGTACTCGTCCTTGTACGCCATGAGCTTGTACAGGTTGCGGGCGACCGCCTCGGCCAGCGCCGCCGTACCGAAGACGGCCGCCGACTCCGCCACGCGCACCCGCTCCACGAAGTCGACGTAGCGCGCCGCGTAGGCGGAGTCCTGGTAGGTGTCGAGATCGGCAGCCCGTCTCCCGACCAGGCGGGCCAGCTCGGAATCGGGTTCGGCGCCGATGGCGTTCGGGAAATCCGAACCCGGTGCGTGCGGCCCGGTGAGGGCGGCCGGTAGAAGGTGGTGCTCGAGCGACACCGGGTCGGCGATCGCCTGGCGTCCGCGCCGGAAGGCCTGGATGTTCTTCTCCACCGACGCGCCGTTCAGCGTGATGGCGTGCTCGATCGACTCCGCCGACAACGGGATCGCGCCGAGCTGGAACGCCGCGCCCACCAGGATCATGTTGCCGGGTTGGTCGTCGCCGAAGAGTCGTTCGGCGATCCCCCGGGCGTCGAGCCAGGTGGCGGCGCGCGTCCGCTCGCCGATGCGTGTGGAGATGCCGTCGGGGTCGGGCCAGGAGATCGTGGGGTCGACGACCATGGCTCCGGTCGGGACGCGTGCGGTGGAGACCAGCGCGACCGTGCGGCCAGGTGTCGCGCAGGCCAGGTTCTTCTCATCGCCGGCCACCAGCATGTCGGCACCGAGGTACAGGTCGCACTCCCGGTCGGCGAGGCGACCGGCCGACTCCCACGGCTCGGACGCGATCTTCAGGTCTGACACGACCGCGCCGCCCTTCTGCGCGAGCCCGGTCTGGTCCAGACCGCGAACGTGCAGGCCGGACGCGACGGCGGCGGTCGCCAGGATCTGGGACACCGTGACGACACCGGTCCCGCCGACCCCCATCAGCCGCATCGCGAAGCGGTCCGGACCGAACCGCTGTTCCGGCTCGGGCGAGGCACCGGCCGGGAGGTCCCCGACATCCGCCCTGGCGGGGCCCGACCCGCCGGTGACCACCATGAACGATGGGCAGTCGCCGTCCAGGCAGGAGTAGTCGAAGTTGCACGAGGCCTGGTGGATCTGCGTCTTGCGGCCGAACTCGGTGTCAATGGGCTGCACGGACAGGCAGTTCGACTTCTGCCCGCAGTCGCCGCAGCCTTCGCAGATCCGCTCGTTGATCACCACCCGCCGGGTCGGGGCCGGCATGAGCCCCCGCTTGCGCTTGCGCCGCTTCTCCGCCGCGCACTCCTGGTCGTGGATCAGCACGGTGACCCCGGGAAGGGCTGCGAGGACGCGTTGCGCCTCGGCGATCCGGTCGCGGGGACACACCTCGGCGCCGTCGGCCAACCGGACCCGGCGGTAGCGGCGCGGCTCGTCGGTGGTGACGATGATCTTGCGGACGCCTTCGGCGGCGAGCAGCCGGGTGATCTCCGGTACCGGGAGGGCACCCACCGCGTCCTGGCCGCCGGTCATGGCCACCGTGGAGTTGTGCAGCAGCCGGTAGGTGATGTTCACCCCGGCCGCGACGGCCGCCCGGATCGCCAGGGAGCCGGAGTGATGGAAGGTACCGTCGCCGATGTTCTGGATCATGTGGTCGGCGTCGACGAACGGCGCCATGCCGATCCACTGCGCGCCCTCGCCGCCCATCTGCGTCATGCCGGCGACCTGCCCGACCTGCCCTTCGTCCATGGTCACCACCAGCGCGTGGCAGCCGATGCCCGCGCCCACCAGCGAGTCCTCCAGTCCGGGCGCGGGCTTCGTCGAGGTGCTGTGCGGGCAGCCCGAGCAGAAGTAGGGGGTCCGGGCGAGCAACGGCAGGTTCACCCGCCCACGCGGGGACCGCGCCCCGGCTCGGTCGGTACGCCACGCCTGGACCGGGGGTAGCCCACCCAGCCGCCGGGACAGGGCCAGCGCGATCAGGTCCGGGTCGAGCTCTCCGTGCGGCGGAAACAATGGCGCGCCGTCCAGGTCGGTCTTACCGGTGACGGTCGGCGGGTTGGGTGTGCCGTAGAGCAGGTCTTTGATCGCGGCCTCGATGAACGAGCGTTTCTCCTCGACGACCACGATGTCGCGCAGGCCGCCGGCGAAGTCGCGGACCACGTCGGGCTCGAGTGGCCAGATCAAACCCAGCTTGAGCAGCCGGACCCCGTAGCGGCGCAGTTCCGCTTCGCCCAGCCCCAGGGTGTCCAGGGCTTGGCGCAGGTCGAGGTAGGTCTTGCCGGCGGCGACGATGCCGATCCGATCGGCCGGGCCGCGCACGGTGATCCGGTTGAGCCCGTTGAGTGCGGCGTAGCGGCGGGCCAGTTCGAGGCGGGCGCCGAACATGTCACGTTCGAGCGGGCCCAGGGTGGGCTGCAGCAGTTGTCCGGTCACCGTGTGCCGCCACGGTCTGTCGCCGACCATCAGGGTCGGTGCCACCGGGGTGAACGGGCCGAGATCGGCGGTGGAGGAGCCGTCGGCCACCGCCGTGACGATCTTCAGCCCGGCCCACAGGCCGCTGGCCCGGGACAGCTCGATGCCGTGCAGCCCGTACTCGACGATCTCGCCGGAGTCCGCCGGGTAGAGGGTGGGTACGCCCAGGTCGGCAAGGGCGGCCTCGGACGCGCAGGGCACGCTGGACGACTTCGCCCCGGGGTCGTCGCCGACCAGGGCCAGCACCCCGCCGAGGTGGTGGGTGCCCATGAGGTTGGCGTGCCGGATGGCGTCGGTGGCCCGGTCCAGACCGGGCGCCTTTCCGTACCAGACCCCGGTGACCCCGTCGGGCCGCATCCCACCGGCGATAGCGGCGAGCTGGCTACCGGCGACAGCGGTAGCGGCCGCCTCCTCGTTGAGGCCCGGGGAGAAGTGGACGCCGTGCTCCTCGAGCAGCTCGGACCGGCGGGCCAGTTCCAGGTCCAGGCCGGCCAG
>Ga0310811_10000546_pt1 | contig 48132 bp, 42 predicted proteins | sample YCmetagenome_FD_207642 | JGI IMG/M metagenome (GOLD analysis project Ga0310811, IMG submission 207642) | Soil microbial communities from experimental microcosm in Duke University, North Carolina, United States - YC | ecosystem: Engineered > Artificial ecosystem > Soil microcosm > Unclassified ...
CGCCGCGCAGCAACGCGCTGCCTGATTGCAAGGCGATGGTCTTCGATCGCGACCGCCTGCGGAGGACCGGCGCCGTCGCGCTGTGGATGGCCGAGAAGGGCAGCGCAGCCGAGTCAGGCGGATCGACGGAAAAGGGACTGACGATGCGGGTGGCTTATCCGGCCGGTTATGACCGGCCCTGGGCGCGTCCGGCCTTGCCGAAAGCGGCAACCGCACCGGCGCCCGCGACCCATGGACGGCAAGTTGGGCCACGGCGAACGCCCGACGCCACGCCGTCGACAGAAAGTCTGGAGCCGGGCGATGCCGAGTCCGATGCGGCATCGAGCCAGTCGACGGCCCACCAGTCAGAACGGATGCTGCTGCAACGGTAACGATGCAGCCCGCGATGCGCCGCGCTCAGTAGCGGCGGAACAGGCCGATCAGCTTGCCCTGGATGCGGACGCGGTTGGGCGGCAGGATGCGCACTTCATAGGCGGTGTTGGCCGGTTCGAGCGCGATCGACGCGCCGCGCCGGCGGAAGCGCTTGAGGGTCGCTTCCTCGTCGTCGATCAGCGCCACCACGATGTCGCCGGTGTCGGCAACGTCCAGCTTTTTGATCAGCGCCATATCGCCGTCGAGAATGCCGGCCTCGATCATGGAGTCGCCGCGCACCTCAAGGGCGAAATGCTCACCCGAACTGAGAAGATCAGCCGGCATGTTGATGACATGGCTTCTGGTTTGGATCGCCTCGATCGGCGTGCCGGCGGCGATCCGGCCCATCACCGGCACGGGAATGGGGCGTTGATCGTCACGGTCACGGCCGCCCGAACCGGACGAGCTTGGCGCGGGTTTTCGGCCGAGATTGCCTTCGATGACGTTCGGAGTAAAACCGCGCGCGCGGCTTGGCGCCATGCCGTAGCCGACTGTTTCCGGTAGTTTGATCACCTCGATGGCGCGGGCGCGATTGGCGAGGCGGCGGATGAAGCCGCGCTCTTCGAGTGCGGTGATGAGCCGATGGATGCCCGATTTGGAGCGCAGGTCGAGCGCGTCCTTCATCTCTTCGAAGGAGGGCGGCACACCGGCTTCGGTCAGGCGCTCGTGGATGAAGCGCAGCAATTCAAGCTGCTTGCGGGTCAACATAAGGCGGCACTCCGGCGCACACGAGACGGGGACTCAGGCGAAACAAATCATGAACGGACACTATCCGTTCGATAGTTGTTCTGCAACCCCTTAATTTCCCGTGAAAGGTCCGAAGACGGCCCGTAAGGCGGTTAAAGCCCGAACAAAAGCACGCGGCAAGGGTCGCCGGCATGGCCGGCGGGCTCGTGCGGCTGGCGAATCACGAATCCGCCGGCGCGCGCCAGCGCCTGCATCATCGAACTGTCCTGCACGCGGACAGGCGTCGCGACGACGCGGCCTTGGTCGTCCTTGGAGAGGATCGCGCGCATGTAATCGGCACGCTCGTCATTGGTCGCGACATCGGCGCCGAGCACCGCCTCGATCAGGCCCGGCGTCTCACCCGTATGACCGGCGAGGCGCCGGATCAGCGGCACCATGAACAACAACGCGCAGGTGAATGACGACACCGGATTACCGGGCAGACCAAGTACATGCATGCCGCCGAGGTGCCCGTGGATCATCGGCCGGCCGGGACGCAGCGCGATGCGCCAGAACGAAAGTTTTAGCCCTTCGGCGGCCAAACTGCGCTGGACGAGGTCGTGGTCGCCTACAGAAGCCCCGCCGGTCGTCACCAGGATATCCGCATTATTGTCGCGCGCCTTGCGGATGGCGGCGACGGTGGCCTCAAGCGAATCCGGGACGATGCCGAGATTGATCACCTCGGCGCCTTCGCGTTGGGCCATCGCGGTCAGCGCATAGCCGTTGGAATAGACGATCTGCCCCGGCCCGAGCGTCGTTCCCGGCAGCACCAGTTCGTCGCCGGTCGCGAAGATGGCAACGCGCGGCGCGCGATGCACCGGCAGCGCGCCGTGGTTCATCGAGGCGGCCAGCATCAGGTCGCGGCTGGTGATGATCTGCCCGGCGCGCAGGAGCACGTCGCCTTCGGCGAAGTCGAGGCCTTTGCGGCGCACATGTTTACCCGCCGCACTCGCCGTTTCGACGACGACATGATCGCCGTCGCGGCGCGTGTTCTCCTGAATCACGACAGTATCGGCGCCGTCCGGCAGCAGTCCGCCAGTGAAGATGCGCGCGGCCTGGCCGGCCGCAACGTTGCCCTCGAAGGGATGGCCCGCCGCCACTTCGCCGATGACGTCGAGCCTCGCCGGCGCCTGCGCGACATCGGCGCCGCGTACGGCATAGCCATCCATGGCGGAAACATCGCCGGGCGGCTGGGTGCGCAACGCGGCGACATCGCCGGCGAGTACGCGGCCGACGGCGTCGGCCAGCGGCACGGGCTCTGACGGCAGCGGTGCTGCAGCATCGAGGATAAGCCCCAGCGCTTCGGCGACGGAGAGGGCGGCCATGCTCAGCGGTCCCGCGATTTTGCCGGAACGGATTTCGCGGGCGCGCCAGCTTCCGCCTGATAGTGCCCGGATTTGCCGCCGGCCTTCTCGACCAGATGGATGCCTTCGATCCGCATGCCGCGATCGACCGCCTTGACCATGTCGTAGATCGTGAGCGCGGCCACCGAGACCGCCGTCAGCGCCTCCATCTCGACGCCGGTCTTGCCGGAGACCTTCACCGTCGCACGGATGTGGATGCCGGGCAGCGCGTTGTCCGGCTCCAGCGTGATCTCGACTTTCGAGAGCGCGAGCGGATGACAGAGCGGAATGAGGTCGTGGGTCTTCTTCGCGGCCATGATGCCGGCGATGCGGGCGGTACCGAGCACGTCGCCCTTCTTGGCGTTGCCGTCCTTCACCAGCCGCAGCGTTTCCGCCTGCATCACGACCTGGCCTTCGGCCACCGCGACACGGTCGGTGACGTCCTTGTCCGACACGTCGACCATGCGCGCTTCGCCCGACGCGCCGAGATGGGTGAGCGTGGGCGTGCGCGCCATCGTCAGACCGCCGCCTTGGTGCGCGCGGTGTCGCGGACGAGCAAGGCGCGTGTCGCGGCCTCCACATCGGCCTGCCGCATCAGGCTTTCGCCGACGAGGAACGTGCCAATGCCGCATTGCGCGAGGCGTGCGAGATCGGCCGGCGTGTTGAGGCCGCTCTCGGCGACGATCAGGTGCGTCGGCGGCACCTGTGGCGCCAGCCGTTCGCTGGTCTCCAGCGCGGTCTTGAATGTGCGCAGGTCGCGATTGTTGATGCCGATCAGGCGCGAGGTCAGACGCAGGGCGCGCTCAAGTTCGGCTTCGTCGTGCACCTCGACCAGCGCATCCATGCCGAGATCGATGGCCGTCTGCTCGATGTCGTGCGCGGCGGCATCGTCGACCGCGGCCATGATGATGAGGATGCAATCGGCGCCGAGCGCGCGCGCCTCGACCACCTGATATGGCTCGAAGATGAAATCCTTGCGTAGCGCGGGAAGCGCGCAGGCCTCACGTGCAGCCTTGAGATAGTCCGGCGATCCCTGGAACGACGGCGCATCAGTGAGCACCGACAGGCAGGCTGCGCCGCCGGCGGCATAGGCGCGCGCCAGCGATGGCGGATCGAAATCGGCGCGGATCAGTCCTTTCGACGGGCTCGCCTTCTTGATCTCGGCGATCAGGCCGTAATCGCCGGCGTTGCGCCGCGCCTCGAGCGCGCGCAGGAAGCCGCGTGGCGCAGGCTGCGCCCGCGCCTCACGTTCGAGCGCGGCGAGCGGGCGTTGCGTCTTCGCCGTGGCGATCTCGTCTCTCTTATAGGCTTCGATCTTTTTCAGAATATCGGACATTGGTTGAGATTTTGGGTTCAAATTCTGGCGTCAAGTCGCTATGGGATCACGCATTCGAGGCCGCAACAAGACGATCGAGCGTTGCCCGCGCCGCGCCCTTGTCGAGCGCTTTGGTCGCCATCGCAAAGGCCTCTTTGAAATCCTCCGTCCGCTCCGCGACGATGAGCGCGGCCGCGGCATTGAGCAGCGCCACATCGCGGTAGGCGCCGCGCTCGCCGTCGAGCACGCCGCGCAGTGCCGTGGCGTTGGTCTGCGCGTCGCCACCCTTGAGGCTGTCTGCACCGACGCGCGACAGGCCGACATCTTCCGGCGCGATCTCGAACACGCGCACGGCGCCCTTGTCGAGCATCGCAACAGAGGTCGGACCGGTCAGGGTGATCTCGTCGAGGCCGTCGGAGCCGTGCACGATCCAGGCGCGGGTCGAGCCGAGATTTTTCAGCACCTGCGCCAGCGGTTCGACCCATTGTTTCGCATAGACGCCGACCATCTGCCGCTTCACGTCGGCCGGGTTCGACAGGGGACCGAGCAGGTTGAAGATCGTGCGCGTGCCGAGTTCGACGCGTGTCGCGCCGACATTCTTCATCGCCGGGTGATGCGCTGGCGCGAACAGGAATCCGATTCCGGCGTCAGCGATGCAGCGCTCGACTTGCGCCGGTGTCAGGTCGATTTTCACGCCCAGCGCGGCCAGCACGTCGGCCGCACCCGAACGCGAGGAGAGCGCGCGGTTGCCGTGCTTGGCAATCGGCACACCGGCGCTTGCCGCGATGAGGGCGGCGCAGGTCGAGATGTTGTAGGAGCCGGATGCATCGCCGCCCGTGCCGACGAGGTCGATGGCATCCACCGGCGCTTTGACGCGCAACATTTTTGCCCGCATCGTGGTCACCGCGCCAGTGATCTCATCGATCGTTTCGCCGCGCAGGCGCAGGCCCATCAGCAGCGCGCCCATCTGCGAGGGCGTGGCTTCGCCCGACATCATCGTGTCGAAGGCGGCAGCGGCTTCCGCGCGGCTCAGCGTCGCGCCGGCCGCGACCTTGGCAAGGATCGGTTTGAAGGCGTCCGACATCGCTGGTCCTAATGCGCCATGGCGGCGGACGGCGTGCGGCGGCGTCCATGCGCGCCGTTCCATTCATCGGCGATGTCGAGGAAGTTGCGCAAGATGCGGTAGCCGTGTTCGGAAGCGATGCTCTCGGGATGGAATTGCACGCCATGCACCGGCAGCGACTTATGCGCGAGGCCCATCACCAGCCCGTCGTCGGTTTCCGCGATCACCGCGAGATCCTTTGGCATGCTCGCGCGGTCGACGACGAGCGAATGATAGCGTGTCGCCTTGAACGGGCCGTTGATGCCGCGAAAGACACCGCCGGCCTGATGCGCGACATCGGACGTCTTGCCGTGAACGGGGATCGGCGCGCGTACGACCTTGCCGCCGAACGCCTGCCCGATGGCTTGATGGCCGAGACAGACGCCGAGGATCGGAATGTCTTTGGCCGCGTCGATCAGGTCGAGGCAGATGCCGGCTTCGTTCGGCGTGCATGGACCGGGCGACAGCACGATCGCATCGGGCTTCTCCGCGATCACATCGGCGGGGGTGATCTTGTCATTGCGATGGACGACGACATCCGCCCCCAGCTCTCCCAGGTAGTGGAAGAGGTTGAAGGTGAAGCTGTCATAATTGTCGATCAGAATGATCATCGCAGCCGACTTAAGTTATATGAAGTAATGGCTTGTCGGAAGATTATGAAGTGTTTTCTTGGCCGAAAACCATGTCCTTGATTGGGATTAAGCTCTAAACGCGGTGCGATGGGGGGTCAAGGTACACCGGAAAAGCCCCCCGCTGCATGCGATGCCGCAGCATGGCGCCGAAGGCCGCTTCCGAGCTTACTGTCCGCGTTTGGCGGCGCTGGCGAAACGCTTGGCTTCCTCGGCGGCGCGGAACAGGGCCTTGGCCTTGTTGATGCACTCCTGCTGCTCGGAGGCCGGATTGGAATCCGCGACGATCCCCGCGCCGGCCTGCACATACATGCGGCCGTCCTTCACCAGCGCGGTGCGCAGCACGATGCAGGTGTCCATCTCGCCGTCAGCGGAGAAATAGCCGACGCAGCCGGCATAGAGCCCGCGCTTTTCCTTTTCCAGTTCGTCGATGATCTGCATCGCCCGCACTTTCGGCGCGCCGGAAACGGTGCCGGCCGGAAAGCCGCCGACCAGCGCATCGAGCGCGTCATGCTGTGGCGCGAGTTCGCCCTCGACATTGGAGACGATGTGCATCACCTGGCTGTAGCGCTCGACGAAATACTGGTCGGTCACCTTCACGGTGCCGATCCTGGCGACGCGGCCGACATCGTTACGGCCGAGGTCGAGCAGCATCAGATGTTCGGCGCGTTCCTTCGGATCGGCCAGAAGTTCGTCCTCCAGCGCCTTGTCTTCATGCGGCGTCGCGCCGCGCGGACGCGTGCCGGCGATGGGGCGGATGGTCACGCGGCCATCGCGCGTGCGCACCAGAATTTCCGGGCTGGAGCCGACCACGGAAAAACCGCCGAAATCGAGGAAGTAGAGATAAGGCGAGGGGTTGATCCGGCGCAGTGCACGGTAGAGCGTGAACGGCGGCAGGGGGAATTCGGCCTCGAAACGCTGTGCCAGCACGACCTGGAAAACGTCGCCGGCGGCGATGTACTCCTTGGCCGTCAGCACCATGCGCTCGAATTCTTCTGGCGGCGTGTTCGACACCGGTTTCGTGATGATGGGGCCGTCCGGCGTCGCCGCTTCGCTACGGTCGAGTGGTCGTTCGAGACGATCGACCACGGCGTTCAGCCGTTCGGTCGCGCGGGTGAACGCCGCCTGCGCGGTGACGCCCGGCGCGGGCCGTACCGGCGTCACGACGGTCATGGTGTCGCGCACGGCGTCGAAGACGACGACGATGGTCGGGCGCACCATGATCGCGTCGGGAATGCCGATCGGGTCGGGATTGGGCGCGGCAAGCCGCTCCATCTCGCGCACCATGTCGTAGCCGAGATAACCGAAAACGCCGGCCGACATCGGCGCCAGTTCCGGCGGCAGTGTAAGCCGGCTCTCGGCAATCAGCGCGCGCAGCGCGTCGAGCGGCGGCTGCTCGCACGGCTCGAAAGCATCGGGATCGGAGTCCGGGTGGCGATTGATCGCAGCTTCAGCGCCGTTGCTGCGCCAGATCAGGTCCGGTTGCAGCCCGATGATCGAATAGCGCCCGCGCACCTCGCCGCCTTCGACGGATTCGAAGAGGAACGACATCGGCCGTCCGCCGGTGATTTTCAGGAAGGCCGAGACCGGCGTTTCCAGATCGCCCACCAGCGTGGTCCACACCGCTTGCGGCTCACCGCGCCCATAGCGCTCGGCGAATGTTTCGGCCGCCGGTTCGATTTGCATGACGCTACTGATTGGTTGTGCGGCCGACGATCTGGTCCAGCGCAGCATTATTGATGGTCACGCCGACATCGTCCTCGATCTTGGTCACGTAGGCGGCGATCATGTCGTCGGAATAAGCGCCTTTCAGCGCTTCTTTCGCCTGCTTCAACTGGGCGGAGTTCGGATCGGACTTCGGCACGGTCACGTCCGTGACGACAAAGACGATGCGTTCGCCGTTCTCTCCGGTGGCGGCTCCAGCCTTGCCCTTCGGCGTGGCGAAAATGCCTTGCAGCATGGTCGGCTGGACCGGCGGCAAAGTGCGACCGCGCTTGAGCCCGAAAAGATTGGCCGGCTTGACGTTCTCGGCCGCGGCGACGTCGGCCAGACTCGTGCCGGCGTTGAGTTTGTCGACCATCTCCTTGGATTTCTTGCTGAGGCGCTCCGCAATCTGGTCATCCGTCCAGCGCGCTGTCACCTCGTCCTTGACCTCGTCAAGCGAGCGGTCGTGCGAGGGCGTGATGCCGACCGTGTCGTAGTAGAGATAGCCGCCGCCCGGAAGCTGCACCGGTTCGTTCTCGACGCCGACCTCGGTGGCAAACGCAGGCCCGATCACATCGACGCCTTTCGGCAGTCCCGGTGCCGGGAGCCCGCTCGGCACGCGGCCGGAGCGGTCGACGGCCTCGATCATCTGGCCATTGAGTTTGAGCTGTTTGCTGGCCTCCTCGAGCGTGGCGCCGCCGGCGCGCAGATCCTCGAGCTTGTCGCGCAGGCTGGAAAGTTGTCCGCGTGCCTTTTCGATGGCGACATCGTGCTTGATTTCAGCGTAGGCCTGATCGAGCGGCTTCGACGTTCCCGGCTCGATCTTGTCGACATGCAGGATGACCGTCCCGAAGCCCCCCTTGATCGGCTCGCTCGACTGACCTTCGGGCAGCGAGAAGGCTGCATTCGCGATGGTGCTGTCGACGATCGAGGCCTTGGTGATGGTCCCCAGATCGACATCGTCGGGCTTGAGCCCGCGTTCCTTGACGAGATCGGCGAATGACGTGCCGCTCTTGAGCTTGTCGGAGGCCGCCTTGGCATCATCGGCGTTCGGGAAAACGATCTGCTCGATGTGGCGTTTCTCCGGCGTCACATAGCGGCTCTTGCGCTGTTCGTAGATTTTCTTGGCGTCCTCATCCGAAACCGTGATCGTCTTGGCGATGTCGTCGGGCGACAGCGGCAAGAGATAAATCTTGCGATACTCCGGGGCGCGAAACAGGGCTTTGCGCTCGCCGAAATATTTTGCGAGTTCTTCGGGCGTGGGCTGCGGGACGTCGCCGGCCTGCGCGGTGCCGAGCATCACATAATCGATGGCGCGCTCTTCGTTCTGGTAGTGCTCGACAATATCGAGCATGGCGTTCGGCGTGTCGATCCCGCCGGTAACCGAATCGAGGATCTGCTTGCGCAGGATCACCTCGCGCTGCTGTTGAACGTAGCGCTGCTCGGTGAAGCCGGCATTGCGGATGACGAGGTCGAACGTGTTGCGGTCGAACGTGCCCGACGGGCCGCGAAAGTTCGGGTCCTTTCGGATGAGGTCCGCCACCGTGTCGTTGGGGACGGCGAGCCGCAACTGCCGGGCGCGCTCGTCGAGTGCGGTCTCGGCGATGACCTGCGCGAGGATGACGCGGTCGATGCCGCGCGTCCGCGCGTCGTCCGGCGAAATCGGTTTACCGAGCTGCTGGCCGATGGTCCGCAGCCGGTCGTTATAGATTTGCCGGAACTGCTCGATGCCGATTTCGGTCTTTCCTACCTTGGCGAGCGAGGACCGGCCGAAGCCGGTAAAGATATCGGCGATGCCCCACAGACCGAAGCTGATGGTCAGGACGCCGAAAACCAGCGCCATGATGATCTTGCCGAACCAATTGGTGGAGGCCTTGTGAATACCCCGAAGCATGCCGTCTCATTATGATCGTGGAAAAGGAAAGCGGCGTACCAGACGCCCGCTGGACTGGCCGGATACCATAAGGGCGGGGGGATTTCACCACAACAATGCGCGGTCTGCGGAGATTATGATCTTTTCCAGCCATGCCTCAACGCCTCTGGCGTGGCCGGGTGCGGTCTGCTACCGGACCAAGGCCACGAATTAAGGCGTTGTCCAGGCGAGGAGGGAGCATGACGGCCACACCGCGTCCGCTGGTCGCAGGCAATTGGAAGATGAACGGGCTGCGGGCGCAGCGCGCCGAGTTCGAGGTCATGGTGAAGGATGCACCCGGTCTTTCCGGTGTCCTCGACCTCCTTGTCTGTCCGCCGGCAACGCTCCTGGCCGATTTCGCCGTCGCGGCACGCGGCTCGCGCATCGCCATTGGGGCCCAGGATTGCCATGCCAAGGCGAGCGGCGCGTACACGGGCGACATATCGGCGGAGATGATCGCGGATTGCGGGGCGACCTTCGTGATCGTCGGCCATTCCGAGCGGCGCACGCTACACCAGGAAAACGACGCAACGGTCAACGCCAAGACCCGTGCGGCATGGCGTGCCGGGCTGACGGCCGTCGTTTGTATCGGCGAGACGCAGCAGCAGCGCGAAGCGGGCGCCACGCTCGAAGTGGTCGGCGCACAACTCAAGGGCTCGATCCCGACCGGCGCAACGGCGGAACGACTCGTCGTCGCCTACGAGCCGGTCTGGGCGATCGGCACCGGTCTGACCCCGACCACGGAAGACGTGGAGGAAGTGCATGCATCGATCCGGTTGTTTCTGCGCGAGACATTGGCGGATGAAGGTGAGGCAATCCGCATCTTGTACGGTGGCTCGGTCAAGCCCGCGAATGCCGGCGAACTCCTCGGCGTCGCCAATGTGAACGGCGCGCTGGTCGGCGGGGCGAGCCTCAAGGCCGACGATTTCTTTGCCATTGCCCGGGCCTATTCATAAATCCATCGCGGCAGAAGCCGCGGCCGCGCCGGCCTGCGAGCCGGCGCAACGACAGAACGGAGGGGCAGATGCCGGATCAGTCCAATCAGTCGATGGATCGCAACGAGACGCCGCCTGCGCGGCTTTCGCTCAATGCCACGGAATACGCTTTCATCAGCGCAGTCGCGGATACCATGATACCCGCCGACGACCTCAGCCCGTCCGGCACGGACTGCGGTGTCGCGGTTTTCGGCGACCGTCAATTGGCGAGCGCCTGGGGTGGCGGCGCAAAACTTTATCGCGATGGTCCGTTCGACAAGGGCGAGCCGGAGCAGGGCTATCAATTGCCGATGACGCCGCGCGCATTCTTTGCCGTCGGAATCGCCGAGATGAATACCTGGTGCATTGAGACCTATGGCGCGACCTTCGACCGGTTGAGCGGAACGGATCGCACCGCGGCGCTGACGGCACTTGAAAGCGGCAAGGCCAAAATCCCGAGCATCGGCGGCAAGATGTTCTTCGATGCGCTGCTCGGCATCGTCATGGAAGGCTTTTTTGCCGACCCGATCTATGGCGGCAATCGCGACAAGGTGAGCTGGGCGATGATCGGATTTCCCGGCCTTCCGGCCTTCTACGGCGACAAGATGGATGAATGGCGCGGCAAGCCCTATGTCGTACCGCCGAAATCGATCACCGACCTACTCTAGAGACGCGCATGACGATAAAACTTCCCGAAGTCGATGCAGTGATGGTGGGCATGGGCTGGAGCGGCAGCATCATGGCGCTCGAACTCGCCAAAGCAGGGCTCGACGTTGTCGGTCTGGAACGCGGGCCGGACATCGATCAGGCCGAACGCTTCTCAATGCCATACATCCGCGACGAGTTGCGGTTCTCGCGCCGGCTCGAACTGGCGCAGGACCCGGCGATGGAGACGCTGTCGTTCCGGCATGGACCGGCGGACACGGCACTGCCGATGCGGCGGCTCGGATCGTTTTTGCCGGGCGACGGGGTCGGCGGCGCGGCGAACATGTGGGGCGGCCATACCTGGCGCAATCTTCCCAACGACCACCGGCTGCGTTCGCATCTCTCCCAACGCTATGGCGCCAAGGCAATTCCCGATGACATGACCATCGCCGACTGGCCTGTGAGTTATGAAGAACTCGAAACCCACTACGACGCGTTCGAGAAGCTATGCGGCGTCGCCGGGCAGGCGGGCAATGTGCGCGGCCGCAGAATCGCAGGCGGCAATCCTTTTGAAGGCGAGCGTAGCGACGATTTTCCGACGCCGCCGCTCGCGCCCTCGCTCTCCAGCCTGATGTTCGCGGATGCCGCACGCGAACTCGGCTATTCGCCGTTTCCGCGTCCTGTCGGCAATGTCAGCCGCCCCTACGTCAATCGCGAGGGCGTGGCGCTGGGTGCCTGCAAGTTGTGCGGCTTTTGCGACCGCAATGGTTGCGAGGCCAATGCCAAGGCAAACCCGCTGACTTGCGTGATGCCGAAGCTGCGCGGGATGCCGAATTTTGAATTGCGGGCGCGCGCCTGGGTCAGCCGGCTCAACTACGACAGGAAGGCCAAGCGCGTGACCGGCGTCGTCTATGTCGATACGCGCACGGGTGAGGAATACGAACAGCCAGCCGGCGTGGTCGTGCTCTCCGCCTTCGTGTTCGGCAATGTCAGCTTGCTGCTGCATTCGGGTATCGGCGAGCCGTACGATCCGGCGACGGGCAAGGGCGCGGTCGGCAAGAACTATTGCTACCAGCTCTCGCGCTTCGGCATCGATCTGTTTTTCGAGGATAAGTATTTCAATCCCTTCATGGGTGCGCCGGGCACGCAGATGGCGATCGACGACTTCAACGCCGACAATTTCAATCACGAGGGCCTGGGCTTCCTCGGCGGCGCCATCATCACCTGCGGTCACGGCAACGGCCGGCCGATCGGCTACCGGCCGGTCCCGCCGGGAACGCCGAAGTGGGGCTCGGAATGGAAGCGCGCCGCGAAGAAATGGTACCAGCACGCGATGACCATTTCGCTGTCGGGTTCGAATTACGCCCATCGCAACAATTATCTCGATCTCGATCCGACCTATCGCGATCAGCTCGGCCGGCCGCTGTTGCGCATGACCTACAATTTCGTCGAGAACGACCACCGCATTTCTGAATACTGCATGGGCAAGGCGGTCGAGATCGCCAAGGCGATGAATCCGACGATCATGGCCGATCCGCGCGTCCGCCGCGGCGATTACGACATCGCGCCGTACCAGTCGACGCACAATGCCGGCGGCACGATCATGGGGAGCGATCCCAAGACCAGCGTGGTCAACCGTTACATGCAGGCGTGGGACGCCCACAATCTCTTCATCATGGGCGCGTCGACGTTCCCGCAGCAGGTCGCGACCAATCCGACTGGCCCGCTTGGCGCGCTGACCTATTGGGCGGCCGAGGCGATCAAGACGTCGTACGCGAAAGCGCCCGGGCCGCTGGTGGATGCGTAGAGCAGTAACCCTCTCCCCTTTAGGGAGAGAGGAAAGACGGGCGATCTCGCGGATTCGTCAGCCGGGAATTGAGCGTGCCACTTAGCCGGTGATCTTGCGCACTTCGTTGAGCACAAAGTTGCCGACCCGCTTGCCGCGGTTGCGCAAGATTTTCAGCACGCCGGAATCGACGAAATAGGTGAGCAGGATGCTGTCGCGGGTCACCACATGCGTGCCGACCGGGTCGGCCGAATGCCAGGTGTCGGTCCCGACCGCGAAGGCATAGCCGCTGTTGCGGGCAAACCGCATCTTGGCTTCCTTCTCCAGCTTTCCATCCGGCAGGACACGATGGAAAATGGTGCCGATATCGGTCGCGGCGTCATCGCGCGGCAAATAGAGCTGCACCGTGATGCCCTTCCAGCGCGTATCGGTGTGCGGCGCGATCTCGTAACCGGGAATGTCGCGGGTGAGGATCGGGATCGGATAAAAACCGGTGTCGGTATAGTCCTTGCCGAAGCGGCCCTGCAGAGGCGGCGCGAGCCTGCGGATGAACGCATCGCGAACCTCGGCCGAGCACAGCGCGCGGCCAACCAGCGTCCACAGATCGCGCTTCTCGCGTGGCAGAGTCCGGATGTATTCCGGGAAAAGATCGATCTTCACGCGTGTCGGCGTACCGTCCTCGCGAATGTGACCTTTGCTGCGCCCGGACATCGGCCGATAGTCGGCGACGACCGGCATCAGCCGCATCATGCTGTCGTAGATGTCTTCCGGGAAGACGCGGTCGAATTCGAGATGATAGAACGGCTTCTCGGACGCACGCGCGGACTCAACCGAGTTGGCAATGAAGCTCGTCAAGTCCTTGAGATCGTACCGCTTCATCAGCATGAAATAAGTCCCTCCGCGTCGCGGGTCAGTGTCGCATTCATGGGCCGGGCCCGAGGACCGCGCCGTCCCTTCATGTGTACAGGGCCGATGGCGTTTTGGGTAGGGCCGGCGGCATCAAACCGTGTCACGCTAGCCTTCATTAAAGGCGTCTTAACGGCATTCCGGCAAACTCACGCCATGGTGACTCGTCGGCGTTTGCGATCGTTCATGACTGTCCTCGGGCTCTATGCGCTCGGGGCGTTGTTCATCGGCTATTTTGCGGTCCATGCCGTGTCCGGCAATCGTGGTCTCAAGGCAAAGCAGGAGCTTGATCGCCAGATCATCGCCCTGACCCAGGACCTCAACGAGGAAACCGCGGCGCGGAAAAAGTGGGAACACAAGGTCAGCCTGCTGCAATCCGACCGCATCGATCCCGACATGCTCGATGCCTTGGCGCGCGAGTCGCTGGCTTACGCCGATCCCCACGACCTGATCTACGCGCTGCCCGGCAAGACGCAAACACGCTGATCCCCGATTCACGGCTGCGATTCACGCTTGAGTGACTGCACATTATTGCAGCGCAGTGTCGCAGTTTGCCCCGCGCGGCGGCCGCACGGTATCCCTATATCTGCGTGAACCGGGTGAGCCAAGGGGCGTGCCCGCGCCGCCGGCGCTGTGTTGTGGGCCTGTCCCTCGGCTTATCGTCCGGGTTAAGTTTTTCGATGGTCGCGGTGCGCTTTCGTCGTCCGAAAAATTGGGCTATGGGTTGCCTCATCGGGTCGCCAAAAGACCGCACTTGCGAGTTTTGACGGGAGTTTCATGGCCGCTTCAGCCCAAAAATCCACAAGCCAGAGCGAGAAATCGGCTCCGACCTCAGGTGGAAAAGAATCAGACGGGAAGGAGCCGCGTCCCGTAGCGGAATTATCCAAGGAAGAGACGCTCACCTGTTACCGGGAGATGCTCTCGATTCGCCGCTTCGAGGAGAAGGCCGGCCAGATGTACGGCATGGGCCTCATCGGCGGCTTCTGCCATCTCTACATCGGACAGGAAGCCGTGGTCATCGGCATGCAGCATGCCCTCAAGGATGGCGATCAGGTCATCACCGGATACCGCGATCATGGCCACATGCTCGCGACCGGCATGGAGATGAAGGGCGTCATGGCCGAACTGACCGGCCGCCAGCACGGCTATTCGCGCGGCAAGGGCGGCTCGATGCACATGTTCTCGCGCGAGAAGGCTTTTTACGGCGGCCATGGCATCGTCGGCGCGATGGTGCCGCTCGGAACGGGGCTGGCCTTCGCCAACCGCTATCGCGGCAACGATCATGTTTGCGTCACCTATTTCGGCGACGGCGCGGCCAACCAGGGCCAGGTCTACGAAAGCTTCAACATGGCGCAGCTCTGGAAACTGCCGGTCATCTATGTGATCGAGAACAACCGCTACGCTATGGGCACGTCGATCAGCCGCTCGTCGGCGACAACCAATCTGTCGCATCGCGGCGCATCGTTCGACATTCCCGGCGAGCAGGTCGATGGCATGGACGTGCGTGCTGTCAAGGCGGCGGGCGAAGCGGCCGTGAAATGGTGCCGCGAGGGTAATGGTCCCTACATCCTGGAAATGCTGACCTACCGCTATCGTGGCCACTCGATGTCCGATCCGGCGAAGTACCGGACCCGCGATGAAGTGGAAAAAGTTCGCAACGAACATGATCCCATCGAGCAGGTCCGCCGTCGTATTCTCGAAAAGAAATGGGCGAGCGAGGACGAGATGAAGAAGGTCGACGCGTCGGTGCGCGCGATGGTCAATGAAGCCGCGGAATTCGCGACCCATGATCCCGAGCCGGACCCGTCCGAACTCTACACAAACATTCTGCGCTGATGCGGCCTGCCTGACGCGGTTCTCCGCGCGGTGAAGACTTGAACGAAACGCCCGAACACACGCCTGAGTAAAAAACGAACATGCCAATCCAGGTTCTCATGCCCGCGCTGTCTCCGACGATGGAGAAGGGCAATCTCGCAAAATGGCTGAAGAAGGCCGGCGATCCCGTGAAGTCCGGCGACATCATTGCCGAGATCGAGACCGACAAGGCGACCATGGAGGTCGAGGCGGCCGACGAAGGCACGTTCGGCGAAATCCTCGTACCTGAGGGCACGGCGGATGTGGCCGTGAATACGCCGATTGCCACCATCCTCGCTGAGGGCGAGGACGCGGCTCCGAAGCAGGACGCGAAAAAATCCGACACTAAAAAAGCCGAAGCCGATAAGGCGCCCAAAGCGGAGAGCAAGGCGGAGAGCAAAGCCGACGCCAAAACGGAATCGAAATCCGACGCCAAGCAGGGCAAGGGCGAGGGAAAAAAGTCGCCCGCAGCCGCCAAGGTGCCCGCCGCTCCGAAAATCGAAGTCTCGCCCGACCCGGACGTGCCCGAAGGCACCGAGATGGTCACGATGACGGTCCGTGAAGCGCTGCGCGACGCCATGGCCGAAGAGATGCGCCGCGACGAGGACGTCCTCATTATGGGCGAAGAGGTCGCCGAATATCAGGGCGCATACAAGGTCACACAGGGTCTGCTGCAGGAATTTGGCGCGCGCCGGGTCATCGATACGCCGATCACCGAACATGGTTTTGCCGGCGTCGGCGTGGGCGCGGCACTCGCCGGCCTGAAGCCGATCGTCGAATTCATGACCTTCAACTTCGCCATGCAGGCGATCGACCAGATCATCAATTCGGCGGCAAAGACGCTTTATATGTCGGGCGGGCAGATGGGCTGTTCGATCGTGTTTCGCGGGCCGAACGGTCCTGCGGCGCGCGTTGGCGCCCAGCATAGCCAAGACTATTCGTCATGGTATTCGCACGTTCCCGGCCTCATCGTGGTCTCGCCTTATACCGCCGCCGATGCCAAGGGGCTGCTCAAGGCCGCGATCCGCAATCCCAATCCCGTCATCTTCCTCGAGAACGAAATCCTCTACGGCCACTCGTTCCCGGTGCCGAAACTCGCCGACTTCGTGCTGCCGATCGGGCGCGCGCGCGTGGTGCGGCCGGGCGCCGACGTCACCATCGTGGCGTGGTCGATGGGCATGACCTACGCGCTCAAGGCGGCGGAAGAACTGGCGGCAGAGAACATCGAAGCGGAGGTTATCGACCTGCGCACGCTGCGTCCGCTCGATACCGACACCATCATCGAGTCGGTGAAGAAAACCGGACGTCTCGTCACCATCGAGGAAGGCTGGCAGCAAAGCGGCATCGGCGCGGAAATCGCCGCGCGGGTCATGGAGCACGCGTTCGATTATCTCGATGCGCCGGTGCTGCGCGTGTCCGGCAAGGATGTGCCCATGCCTTACGCGGCCAATCTCGAAAAACTCGCACTGCCGTCGGTCGCCGAGGTGATTCAGGCCGTCAAATCCGTCACATACCGATAAGGATCCGATATGGCTGCATCCTATGACGCGCTCTTTATCTCGCCCAAGGCGGTCGAGATGGGCGGCATTGAAGTGCTGCGCGCCGGCATCGCCGAAGGCGGGCTGCATTGCACGCTGCGACCGGCTTTCAGCAATGTCGAAGCCTGGGGCTACCTGCTCGCCGATGTCGTGCATCACGTCGCCGACTCCTACCGGGAGCAGTTCCAGATGGACCCGGCCGAGGTGATGCAGAAGATCCGCGACGGCTTTATCGAGTCCATGAACAAGCCGCGCGACGAAAGCGAAACCGTTCCGATCACCTCGTAAAGAGTCGTAAGTCATCCATGCCGATCAATATTCTCATGCCCGCGCTGTCGCTCACGATGGAGAAGGGCAACCTTGCGAATATGCTTATTGATTGTGTGATCAGATGACGAATGACTATCAGGAGTTATTTCAAAATCTCTCCAAAGATCCTTATATGGCGAGTTTTGAACTTTTGACGCAAATAGACGCGAAGGTTCTCGGCAGTCGACCTAGCGAAAACGAATACAGTGCCGCGTGTAGAATTCTTGAGGCATTTTACGAAGCAAATAACTTCAAAATACCAAAAGCGATTGCCGTTTCCTGGAGCTTTGGCGTCAAAGAAGAGACTGCAGACAATGCCATTCAACGAACGAGAGAAGGTTGGAGACTGCAATACGAAGCATTTCGACAACAAATCCTAGCCAATCATCGACACGCAGTTAAGCAAGCGGCCAAGAATTCGATAGCTGCAGTTTCTGCCGAAGCTTTTGGTTATGCGACGTTGAATGATGAAGAAAAAACCAGCATCCATAAGCATATAGAAAAAATTCGGAAAATCATCGAGCAATCGAACCTCGACGACAGGAAAAAGAATAGTTTGTTCAATCGTCTTTCGTCTCTTTCAAGTGATGTTGATCGCAACGGGACTCGTACCGATCGCTTTTTTGCATTTGCAAGTGAGATCAGCTTTTGCGTGGGCGACTTTGCGGAAAATGCAAAACCTATGTTCGATGAGGTGAAAGAGGTGCTTCGGATCGTGTGCCGAGCTAGATCGCGTAACGAAGGGTCGCTGCTACCTCCCGGCGATTCTGTTTTGTCGTTACCTGAGCCAAGCGCAAAAAGTTAACGGAAACAGTATGCCAATCAATATTCTCATGCCCGCGCTGTCGCCCACGATGGAGAAGGGCAACCTTGCGCGTTGGCTCAAGAAAGAAGGCGACGCCGTCAAAGCCGGCGACGTGCTCGCGGAAATCGAAACCGACAAGGCGACGATGGAAGTCGAGGCGATCGACGAAGGCACGCTGGCCAGGATCGTCGTGCCTGAAGGGACCTCCGACGTTCCCGTCAATGAATTGATTGCCGTGCTCGCGGAAGAAGGCGAGGACGTCAAGGCGGCAGCCTCCGGTGCCGGCGACAAGAAAGCCGCGCCACAGAAGCAGACGACGAAGACGGACGCGCCATTAGCCAAATCAGAATCCGAGAGCCCCTCACCCCAATCCTCTCCCCAAAGGGGAGAGGGAGCGCGTGGTGTTCCTCCGACGCAGTCACAGTCCTCCTCACCTCTCCCCGGTGGGGAAAGGTCATCGCCGAAGGCGGCGGGTGAGGGGACGCATGCGCAAACAGCCGACGGTAACCGCGTCTTCGCGTCGCCGCTCGCACGCCGCATCGCGCGTGAGGCCAATCTCGATCTGTCGCGTGTGCAGGGATCCGGACCGCATGGCCGCATCATCGCCCGCGACATCGAGGATGCACGCAGCGGCAAGGGCGCCATGGCTCCCGCACCTCAAGCCGCCGCAACAGGCGGCGCGCCCATCGCACCGACGATGTCGGACAAGCAGATCCTGTCGTTGTTCGAAGAAGGCAGCTACGAGGTGGTGCCGCACGACGGTATGCGCCGCACCATCGCACAGCGGCTCACGGCCTCGACGCAGACCATTCCGCATTTCTATCTCACGATGGATTGCAACATCGGCAAGCTGCTGGCCGCGCGCGAGGACATCAACGCCGCCGCGCCCAAGGACAAGGACGGCAAGCCGGCCTACAAGCTCTCGGTCAATGATTTCGTGGTGAAGGCGCTGGCTGTCGCGCTGCAACGCATCCCCAATGCCAATGTGAGCTGGACTGAAGCCGGGATGCTCAAGCACAAATATTCCGACATCGGCGTTGCCGTCGCCATGCCGGGTGGGCTGATCACGCCGATCGTGCGCAAGGCGGAATCGAAGCCGCTGTCGATGATCTCAAACGAGATGAAGGACTTTGCCGCCCGCGCCCGTGCGCGAAAACTCAAGCCGCAGGAATATCAGGGCGGCAGCAGCGCGGTGTCGAATCTCGGCATGTACGGCATCAAGGATTTTACGGCCGTGATCAATCCGCCGCACGCAACCATCCTTGCCGTCGGCGCCGGCGAGGAGCGGGCAATCGTGCGCAACGGCAAGATCGAAGCCGCGCACATCATGAGCGTGACTCTGTCCTGCGATCACCGCGCGGTTGACGGCGCGCTCGGCGCCGAACTCATCGGCGCGTTCAAGGCGCTGATCGAAAATCCCGTGATGATGATGGTGTGACGGCACGGGCCTTTCGGCTCGCGTCTGCATGCGACGAAAGCGTCATTGCTGACGGCTAGCCTGCCGTGTCGTTTTGACCTAGCCTCCACTCAAAAGTGCCGTTCAAGAGCACGTACAGGGAGGATGCCATGATGCGCACGACCTTGCGTCTTTGCCTTCGTATCGGCGTTGGGCTTTTCGGCGCTGCCGTCGCGACGCACGCCATCGCCGATCCAATTGCCGACTTCTACAAGGGCAAGCAGCTTCAATTCATCATCCGGTCGAGTCCCGGAGGCTCGTACGACCTCTATTCGCGGTTGCTCGCGCGCTACATGACCAAGCACATTCCCGGCAATCCGGAGATCATACCGGTGAACATGCCGGGCTCCGGCGGTATCAAGGCGGCGATGTATGTCGCGCAGGTCGCGCCGAAGGACGGCACCATTCTCACTATCGTCAGCCAGGGTCTGATCGTCGATCAGGCGCTCGGCGTGAACAAGAGTTTCAAAGCCGATCTCGCGGCGTTCAACTGGATCGGAAATTTGAGCTATGCCAACCAGGCATTGTGGGCGTGGCATGGCGCAAAATCAAAAAGCCTCGCCGCCATGCAGGCGCACGAGACCATCATCGGCACGACCGGCGCCGGATCGATGTCCGTGCAGCTTCCGGCGCTCTACAACTCCCTGCTCGGCACCAAGCTGAAGATCGTGTTCGGCTATCCGGCCGGCACGCAGGTCGATCTGGCGATGGAGCGCGGCGAAGTTGAAGGGCGCGGCACCGAAACGCGCGCCGGCTACATGTCGAGCAAACCGGATTGGGTGTTGAACAAGAAGATCATTCCGGTCGTCCAGGTCGGTATGAAGAAGGATCCGGACATGATAGATACGCCTCTGCTGCGCGAGCAGGCGCGGCGTCCGGAAGACCAGCCGCTCCTTGATTTCATGTCGCGGGCCGTCGGGTTCGGCCGTCCGATCGCCACGACGCCCGGCGTGCCGCAGGAGCGCGTTGCAGCCCTGCGCAAGGCTTTCGACGAGACGCTCGTCGATCCCGATTTTCTCGCCGAAGCCAAGAAGCAGCACATCGACCTGATGCCGATGACGGGAGCCGAGCTGACGGCCGTGGTTCACGACATTCTTGGCGCGCCGCAAGAGGTGCGGACGCGGGTCAAGGCCGCGATCGAGCCGAAGGGGCTGACGAAAGTACAGGGTCAGAAGGGTGGCAAAGAGGAATAATAAGACGGCCGGTGAGCGTCACCGGCCCACAAAAATCTTCTTGTAGATCGATTCCCACTTCTCGCCGTCGCGCAGCATCGTCGCCGCATCGAGAACGGTGATCTTGCTGCGATCGATGTCCGACGGCACCTTGAGATTCGTCACCGAATATTCGCGCTTGGCGAGAATCTTCTGCGCGTCGGAGAGCATGTAATCGAAAAACAGCACCGCCGCGTTCGGATTGCGTGCGCTTTTGGCGACGGCGACGCTGTTGGTCATGGAGATCACCGGCTCAAGCAGGAACCAGTCGACCGGCGCGCCTTTCTTCTTCAATTGCGCCGCCGTGTAATTGAAGATGGTCAGCGCCAGCGGCACTTCTCCCGCCGCCACGAGATTGGCGAGCAGGGTGTGACCCTTGCGCACGGAGATGCCGTTCCTGGCGACGATATCGCGGAACAGCTTCTCCCCCTTGTCCTGCCCCATCTTGTCCATCAGGCCGCCGAACCAGTCGCTGTCATCGGCCTCGATGCCGAGCTTGCCCTTCCATTTCGGATCGAGCAGGTCTTCGTAGCTTTTTGGCAGGTCGTCTTTCTTGATCTGGTCGGTGTTGTAGGCCGGGATGAGGATATTCAGCGCAAAGCCTGCCCATTGCCGATGCGGCGGGATCGCTTGTGGCATGAGGTCGGCAAGCACAGGCGATTTGATCTCCTGCAGCAGTTTTTCCTGCGTCAGCGCTTCCATGGCGGGCGCATTGTTGAGGATGAAATCGACATCGGCGCGGCCCGCGCCGGATTCACGGATAACGCGCTGGCGTATTTCCTCGGAGCTGGCGCGGTAAAGCTTCACCTTCACGCCGTATTTCTTTTCGAAGCCGCCGACGATGGCGGTGTTGTCAGAGGTCGGCGCGTTTGAATAGAACGAGACCGTGCCTTCGCGCTTGGCCCCTTCGATCAGCTTTTGGGTGCGATCGGGCCCGCTCAAGGAAGCGACGGACGCCGCATTGTCAGCCTGCGCTTGCGCCGCCATCGGCCGCAGCCCGGCGAAAGCCCCAACTGCGGCGGTAAGCTGCAACGCGCGCCGCCGCGTGATGCTCATCGATGTTTCAGTATCGGTGGCGTGTTTCGGCATCGCGTTTCCCCTCGGCCGGCGCAGACCTGTCTGACCAATAGCAGGCGGCGCGGTTTCTCGCTTTTTTCGTTGCAGCCATTACATGACAGTTTATCCGGACGATCAATGGGCGACGTTTGGACGCGCGCCGAATCCGCCACGGCGGGGCTCTTTTTTGGGGGTCTTGCAAGCCTCGTCGGCCCATGGGAAATGGTGGAGACACGCGCGATCTCTTGCCCGCTCCCACGTCCCTTCGCAAACGCGCCAGACCGAGTGCTTTTTCATGGCTGAGACCAAGACCGAGACGAATTTTGACCTCATCATCATCGGCTCCGGACCCGGCGGCTACGTCACCGCGATCCGGGCGGCGCAACTCGGCCTGAAGACCGCGATTGTCGAGAAGTCGCATCTCGGCGGCATTTGCCTCAACTGGGGCTGCATCCCGACCAAGGCGCTGCTGCGCTCGGCCGAGATTTTCCACTACATGAAGCATGCCAAGGATTACGGCCTGACGGCGGACAACGTCGCCTACGACCCGAAGGCCGTGGTGCAACGCTCGCGCGGGGTGTCGAAACGCCTCAACGACGGCGTTGGCTTCCTGATGAAGAAGAACAAGGTTTCCGTGATCTGGGGCGAAGCGACGATCGACGCGCCCGGCAAGATCACCGTCAAGGAATCAAAAGCCGAAGCGCCCAAGGGCGTGCTCGGCGCAGGCTCCTATCAAGCCAAAAATATCATCATCGCCACCGGCGCGCGCCCGCGCGTGCTGCCAGGCCTCGAACCCGACAAGAAACTCATCTGGACCTATTTCGAGGCGATGGTCCCGGACAAGATGCCGAAATCGCTGCTCGTCGTTGGTTCAGGCGCGATCGGAATCGAGTTTGCTTCGTTCTTCCGCACCATGGGCGCGGAAGTGACGGTCGTCGAAGTGTTGCCGCGAATCCTCCCCGTCGAGGACGCCGAGATCGCGAGCCTTGCGCACAAGGCGTTCGAGAAGCAGGGCATCAAGATTCTCACTGGCGCGAAGGTGACGAAGCTCGACAAGAAGCCCGATAGCGTCACAGCGACCATCGAAGACGGCAAGGGCGGCACCCAGTCGCTCACCGTCGATCGCGTGATCTCCGCTGTCGGTGTCGTCGGCAATATCGAGAATCTCGGCCTCGAAAAACTCGGCGTGAAAACCGATCGCGGCTGCATCGTCATCGACGGCATGTGCAAGACCAACATTCCCGGCATCTACGCCATCGGCGATGTCGCCGGGCCGCCGATGCTTGCGCACAAGGCCGAGCATGAAGGCGTCATCTGCGTCGAGGGGATCAAGGGCCTGGATCCGCACCCGATGGACAAACGCCTGATTCCGGGCTGCACCTATTGCCACCCGCAGGTCGCGTCCGTCGGCCTGACGGAAGCTGCCGCAAAAGAGCAGAAATACGACATCCGCGTCGGCCGCTTTCCGTTCGCCGGCAACGGCAAGGCGATCGCGCTTGGCGAGGATCAGGGTCTCGTCAAGGTTATCTTCGACAAGAAGGCCGGCCAGCTTCTCGGCGCGCACATGGTCGGCGCCGAAGTCACCGAGCTGATTCAGGGTTATGTGGTGGCGATGAACCTTGAGACCACCGAGGAAGAGTTGATGCACACGATCTTCCCGCACCCGACGCTGTCGGAGATGATGAAGGAAGCCGTGCTCGACGCCTACGGCCGCGTTCTGAACATGTAGCGCGGCGTTTTTTAACGCTGCGTTTTGCCACGCGTGTCCGGCAAGATCGTCGCGAGCCATTCCGCGATGATGGCGGCGATGGCGTCGCTGTTCTTTTCGATCATCAGCATGTGGCCGTTGCCATGCTCGCCCTTGTCGGCAAGCCGGATGAATGTCGTCGGCACGCCGGCCTGCCGCAGATAGGCGACCGTGATGTGATCATAGGGTGCGTGGTATGAGGCTTCGCCCATCAGCACCAGCACCGGAATGCTCATGAGATTCGCGAGCTTGCGCGCCGGTTCGGCCTGCAGCCAGCCGCGCATGAGGCCTGGACCATCCGCCTGGGCCTGCTGCACGAAGGACAGCGTCTCGCCCGGCGCGAGCGGCGGGTCGTAGGCGAGGGGGACATGGGTCAGGCCGTACGGCTTGATCGCGTCGGATTCTTCGAACCAGTCTGGTGCGCCGACCATCGTGACATCCTTGACCGGCGGCCCGTTCGGCTCGACCGCGACAATCGCTTTCACGAGATGCGGCCGTGCGTCGGCGATCGGCCAGCCGAGCGCGCCGCCCTGCGAGTGCGTGAGCAGGATTGCGGGGCCGATGCGATCGAGTAATGCCGCGCCGGCTTCGCGATTGAGTTCCTGTTGTTTTGCAAAGTCAGCTAGCGACGGCACCTGCGACGCCATGAACGCTTCATAGGCCGCGTCGCCCGGTTTGCCGGTACCGGGAAATTGCGTGTGGCGTTCGGCCTGCGGCCACAGCTTGAATCGCTCAGGCGCCACAAACCGCTTCTCGGCAAAGCCCGCGCGGGCCGCCGCCATCGCGCCATGGCAATCGGACCAGTGCGGCGAGCGGCCACGCGCGACCGTGTCTACCACGTAGACGGCATGGCCACGGCGCGCGAAATATTGCGCCCAGCCTTCGCGGCCGTCTGGCGTGCCGGTATAATTGCTGCCGGTCTGGTTGCCGCCGTGGATCATCACGATCGGATAAGGGTGTATCTGGACCTCGGGGATCAGGAACTCGGCAAACATCTGACCGACCGTTGGCGCGCCCTCGACCGCGCTGTTCGTCTTGCCGCCGGCATAGAGCCAGCCGCTGCGCGCGAGCCGCAAGGGGGGTGTTTTGGATGCGGCTGGGGCGTTCGGCAACGCTGGTTTCTTTCAATTGAATGCAAGTACGCTTGCAACGATTAGAGGCCGCCGGAAGAAATGACAATATCGACGGAAATGCAAGGCTGACAATCACTTACCCATGAACTGTCGGGATTGGCGGCTTGCGAAATCAGTGCCGACTGCGTAACTATGAAAGCGTGACTTTCACCATGCTTTCATTTTGAAGGCTTGCTTTCAACACACCGGGCGCCATGACGACGGTTTTCGACATCGACGACAGACGGCCGCGTCCGCGCCATCCGGAAAAGGCGAATCGCGCCGACGCCCCGTCGCTCGCCAAGCCGAACTGGATCCGCGTGAAAGCGCCGGTCTCGCGCGGTTACGAAGAGACGCGCGCAATCGTGCGCGAACACGCGCTGCATACCGTCTGCGAAGAGGCGGGCTGTCCCAATATCGGTGAATGCTGGACCAAGAAGCACGCGACGTTCATGATCATGGGCGACACGTGCACGCGGGCCTGCGCCTTCTGCAACGTCAAGACCGGCTTGCCGGGCGCGCTCGATGCAGACGAGCCGGAGCACGTCGCGGACGCGACCGCAAAACTCGGCCTCAACCACATCGTCATCACATCGGTCGACCGTGACGATCTTGCCGATGGCGGCGCGCAGCATTTTGCGTCCGTCATTCGCGCCATCCGCGCCCGCTGTCCACAGACGACGATCGAAGTGCTGACGCCGGATTTTTTGCGCAAGGACGGCGCGTTGCCGCAGGTCGTCGCCGCACGGCCCGACGTGTTCAACCACAATCTCGAAACGGTGCCGTCAAAATATCTCACGGTGCGTCCGGGCGCGCGCTACTTCCACTCCGTCCGCCTGTTGCAGCAGGTGAAGGAGTTCGACCCGTCGATGTTCACCAAGTCGGGCATCATGGTCGGGCTGGGTGAGGAGCGCAACGAAGTGCTGCAGGTGATGGACGACTTGCGCGCAGCGCAGGTTGATTTCCTTACCATCGGCCAGTATCTGCAGCCCACGCGCAAGCATCATCCGGTCGTGCGCTACGTGACACCGGACGAATTCAAGGCCTATGAGACCATCGCCTATGCCAAGGGATTTTTGATGGTGTCGGCTTCGCCGCTGACGCGATCCTCGCATCATGCGGGCGATGATTTTGCCAAGCTCAAAGCCGCGCGCGCGGCGCACGCACGATAAGCATGCCCGAATTCACGACATCGCGGATCGTCCGTCATTCCGCTACGGACATGTTCGACCTCGTCGCCGACGTCGATAAATATCCGCAATTCGTCCCGCTATGCAGCGGCCTCAAGGTCAAGCGGCGGACGAAGGACGCGAAGGACCGCGACGTCCTCGTGGCCGACATGACGGTGGCCTACAAGCTCATCCGCGAGACGTTCACCAGCCGCGTTACGCTCGATCCCGCTGAGCTTCAAATCCTTGTCGAATATCTCGAAGGCCCGTTCAGCAATCTGCAAAACCGCTGGACGTTCGTGCCAAAAGGCGACGATGCCTGCGAGGTAAAATTCTTCATCACCTATCAGTTCAAGAGCCGCGTGCTTGGCATGCTGATGGGAACGATGTTCGACATGGCGTTCCGCAAATTCGCATCGGCCTTCGAGAAGCGCGCCGACGAGGTTTACGGCAAGGTCGCCTAGATGTGGGCTTTCAGGAGATTGCCTTGGGTCGAACCAACGCCGGTCATTCCGGGATGCGCCACTTGGCGCAGGCCCGGAATCCATAACCACTATTAGACCCATTTTGAGTGTCGTACCCGCGTAAGCGGGTACCCAGCGCTTTCCTTTCGCGATATCTGCGTTTGGCGCGGGAAAGGGCTGGATGCCCGCCTTCGCGGGCATGACAATAAAGGCGCGTGAAAGGCGCGTGGAGAACGCATTCTGGCATGACCGTCGTTGGTTTGGACTATGGGTTAACTCAAATGCAAAATGTTCTAGCCGACCAATTCCAGCAGCATTTCGAGCGCCTGCGAGACCGATTGGCGGCGGATTTCGGCGCGGCCGAGATCGCCAAAACGGCATTCGCGATGCAGCAGCATGCCGTCGCGCCGTGCGGCAGCGAAATGCACAAGCCCGACGGGCTTATCCTCCGTGCCGCCGCCGGGCCCGGCAATGCCGGTGACGGAAACGCTGCAATGGGCCTGGGAATTGCCGAGAGTGCCGCGCGCCATGGCTTCTGCCGTTTCCCGGCTGACCGCACCACATCGCTCGATGGTATCGCGTGTGACCCCGAGCAGCCGGTGTTTTGCATCGTTGGAATAGGTGACGAAGCCGCGGTCAACGACGGCTGACGATCCGGCAATCTCGGTGAGTGCGCCAGCGACAAGACCGCCGGTGCAGGATTCCGCCGTCGCGATCATCCACTTGCGCTGCATGTAGGCGTCGATGACGCGCCGCGCAGCCTCGATGATGTTAGTGTCCGCCGTCATGCGCTTGCTGCTTCGCTCCAGGGGAGGCGCACCGTCGCCGTCGCGATGGCGCAAATGCCTTCGCCGCGGCCGACGAAGCCGAGTTTTTCCGCTGTTGTCGCCTGAATGCCGACACGGCTGATGTCGATGCCGGCGATGCGGGCGATTTCGGCGCGGATCGCGTCACGGTGCGGACCGACGCGCGGCTCTTCGCAGATCAGTGAAACGTCGAGATGGGCGACGATGCCGCCGCGCTTGCGCACGCGCTCCACTGCGAAGGCCAAAAATTTTTCCGACCGCGCGCCGCGCCATTGCGGATCGCTTGGCGGGAAATGCACGCCGATGTCGCCATCGGCGAGCGCGCCGAGCACCGCGTCAACCAGCGCATGCAGCACGACATCGGCATCGGAATGGCCGGCCAGCCCATGCGTATGCGGAATGCGAACGCCGCCGAGCCAGACATGATCGCCATCGGCGAACGGATGCACGTCAAATCCGTTTCCGGTACGGATGTCGTTCAGCGAAGCCATGTCGCGCATGGCGGCGGCTTCGAAATCGGCGGCTGTCGTCAATTTGATGTTTCCTGCTTCTCCGGCGAACACCGTAACGGGCACGCTCGCCCATTCCATGAGTGCCGCGTCATCGGTGAAATCGTCACGTCCGCTCTCATGCGCGCGGCGATGCGCCTCGCACAAGGCCGGATATGAAAACGCCTGCGGCGTCTGGATGGCGCGCAGGTCGGCGCGCGGCAGCGTTTGCGTGACCGCGCCGGTCGCATCGATCTGCTTGATCGTGTCGGTGACGGCGATCCCCGGCACGGCGGCACCGGAGCGGGCCGCAGCGATCGCGGCGTCGATCAGGGAGGCGCTGGCAAAAGGTCGTGCCGCGTCGTGCACAAGCACAATGTCGGGGCGATGCGCGGCGAGGGCGTCGAGGCCGGCGCGGACGGAATCCTGGCGTGTCGCCCCACCGGACACTGGCGCGAGCAGATTGAGGCCCTGGGTCGCGGCGGCGAACAGGCTGCGGTCATCGCCATGGATCACCGGGAGGACGTGCGCGACGCCTGGATGGTGATGGAGGGTCTGGAGACTGAGCCGGATCATTGGGATGCCGCCGACCGTCTGGTAGGCCTTGGGAACCGGCCCGCCGGCCCGCGTTCCACGTCCGGCGGCGACAACGATGGCGGCAACGGACGGCACGGGCTTCTCCATGAAATGAGGCGGTACCTTTAGGGCATGATCCCGAAAAGTGGAATTCTCAATTATTTTTGCAGTGCAGCACTTGAAATCGAAGTCTTTCTCTGGCTAATCTTCAGGCAGATGGAAAAGCCGCCTAATTCATGTGCAGAAATTCCGCCGTCCACCGCGGTACGATCCGATCTGCGGATCGGCCCGGTTGCCTGTGCTAATAACGTGGTGCTGGCCCCCATGTCCGGCGTGACCGACGCCCCCTTTCGTCGGCTTGTCCATGCCCATGGCGCCGGCCTCGTCGTCTCGGAGATGACGGCGAGCGAGGCGCTGGTCAACGGCAAGCGCGACGCGCTCCTGCGCAGCGAAGGGCAGGGTGTCGGGCTTCACGTCGTGCAACTGGCCGGATGCGAGGAACGCTGGATGGCGGAGGGCGCGCGCATTGCGGAAGGTGCCGGCGCCGACATCATCGACATCAACATGGGCTGTCCGGCAAAGCACGTCACCAATGGCGAGTCCGGTTCCGCGCTGATGCGCGACCTCGATCTCGCGCTACGTCTGATCGAGGCGACCGTCGGCGCGGTGCGCGTGCCGGTGACGCTGAAAATGCGCCTTGGTTGGGATTGGCAGACGCTGAATGCGCCGGAACTGGCGCGGCGCGCGGAAGAAGCCGGCGTGATGATGATCACCGTGCACGGCCGCACGCGTTGCCAGTTTTATACCGGCAGCGCCGATTGGGCCGCCGTCCGCCCAGTGACGCAGAGCGTTGGCATTCCCGTCGTCGTCAACGGCGACATCCTGACCTTCGAGGATGCGCGCACCGCGCGCGACGCCTCCGGCGCCGATGGCGTGATGATCGGGCGTGGCGCGCAGGGCAGGCCGTGGTTTCCCGGTCAGGTCGCGCATTATCTCGCGACGGGAGAAATTGGCGCGGACCCGTCGCTCGACGATCAGCGCGCCCTCATTGCCGACCTCTATCGTCACATGCTCTCGCATCATGGCATCCGCATCGGCCTGCGCCATGCGCGCAAGCATCTCGGCTGGGCGCTCGATGCCGCTGCGCAGTCTGCTGGCGTGCCGGCAGACATGCTCAAGGCCGCCCGCGCCGATGTGTTGACGGCCGACGTACCGGAGGAAGCGGAACGACGGCTTGCGGAAGCTTTTGACCGCTTTGCGTGGAGGGCCGCCGCATGAGCGTGATCGACGGGCCGGCCTTTCCCATGGTTTCCGCCGACGCCGTGCTCAATGCGCTGCCACATCCGATCATCATGATCGGATCGGACGGAAAAATTACCGACGCCAATGTCGCGGCGGAAAATTTCTTCGACGTGTCGGCCGCTTTTCTGCGCCGCTATCGTCTGCAGGATCTCATTCCGTTCGGCAGTCCGCTGTTGGCGCTGGTCGATCAGGTGCGGACACGCGGCGCCGCCGTCAACGAATACAAGGTCGATCTCGGCACGCCGCGCAATCCGGGCGACCGGCTCGTCGATCTGCATGTGGCGCCGATGCCGGAATGGCCGGGTCAGGTCGTCGTGATGCTGCAGGAGCGCTCCATCGCCGACAAGATGGATCGCCAGTTGACGCATCGCGGCGCGGCGCGTTCGGTCAGCGCGCTGGCCGCCATGCTCGCGCACGAAATCAAAAACCCGCTCTCGGGCATTCGCGGTGCCGCTCAACTGCTCGAACAGGCGGCCGGCGAGGAAGACCGCATCCTGACGCGGCTGATCTGCGACGAAGCCGACCGCATCGTGAAGCTGGTCGATCGCATGGAGGTGTTCAGCGACGAACGACCGGTCGATCTCGAACCGATCAACATCCATGCCGTGCTCGAGCATGTGAAGCGGCTCGCGCAGTCGGGCTTCGCGCGCAAAATCCGCTTCGTCGAAGAATATGACCCGTCGCTGCCGCCGGTGCTGGCCAATCGCGACCAGCTCATCCAGGTTTTCCTCAATCTGGTGAAGAACGCGTCCGAGGCCATAGCCGCGTCTCATGTCGATGGTGAAATCCACCTCACGACCGCGTTTCGTCCCGGCGTGCGTCTCTCTTTGCCCGGCACGACGACGCGCGTCTCCTTGCCAATGGAATTCTGCGTCAGGGACAACGGTCACGGCGTGTCCGAAGACCTGCTGCCGAATCTGTTCGATCCGTTCATCACCACCAAGCCGACAGGCAGCGGCCTTGGCCTGGCGCTCACCGCAAAGATCATTCGCGATCACGGCGGCATTATCGAATGTGAGTCACAACCGCGGCGCACCGTCTTCCGCATCCTGTTGCCGATGTACGAAGGCGATGCTGCGCCCGATGATGAGAACGAAACGACTGTGGGGACCGATGCCGGCGGTGCGACAAAGAAGAAGCGGGCCCCCGCCGCTTCTCGACAGAACCCGAAGCGCTGAGAGGTCACATGCCCGCGGGAAGTATTCTGGTCGCCGACGACGATGCCGCCATCCGCACGGTGCTCAATCAGGCGCTGTCGCGTGCGGGTTATGAAGTCCGGACAACCGGCAACGCCGCGACGCTGTGGCGTTGGGTGAGCCGTGGTGACGGCGATCTCGTCATCACCGACGTGGTGATGCCGGACGAGAACGCCTTCGATCTCCTGCCGCGCATCCGCAAGGCGCGGCCCGAACTGCCGATCATCGTCATGAGTGCGCAGAATACGTTCATGACCGCGATCCGCGCCTCGGAGCGCGGCGCTTATGAGTATTTGCCAAAACCGTTCGATCTCAAGGAACTGATCGCCATTATCGGGCGTGCGCTGTCCGAGCCGAAGGAACGGCCGCGCGAGCCCGAGCGCAGCGACGACATGGATGCGATCCCGCTCGTCGGCCGTTCGCCGGCGATGCAGGACATCTATCGCCTTCTCGCACGATTGATGCAGACGGACCTCACGGTGATGATCGCCGGTGAGTCGGGGACCGGCAAGGAACTGGTCGCGCGCGCGCTGCATGACTATGGCAAGCGCCGCAACGGTCCGTTCGTCGCCATCAACATGGCGGCGATTCCGCGCGAACTGATCGAATCCGAACTGTTCGGCCACGAGAAGGGCGCCTTCACCGGCGCCAATGCGCGCAGCGCCGGCCGCTTCGAGCAGGCCGAAGGCGGTACGCTGTTTCTCGACGAAATCGGCGACATGCCGATGGAAGCCCAGACGCGTCTGCTGCGCGTGCTGCAGCAGGGCGAATACACCACCGTGGGCGGACGGCTTCCGATCCGCAGCGATGTGCGGATCGTTGCCGCGACCAACAAGGATTTGCGCCAGCTCATCCAGCAGGGGCTATTCCGCGAAGACCTTTTCTTCCGTCTCAATGTCGTGCCGATCCGGCTTCCGCCGTTGCGCGAGCGCCTCGAAGACGTGCCCGATCTCATCCGCCACTTCTTCGCGCTCGGCGTGAAGGAAGGGCTTCCGTCACGGGTGCTGGAAAGCGCTGCCGTTGAGCGTCTTAAGAAATATCGCTGGCCCGGCAATGTGCGCGAACTGGAAAATCTCGCCCGTCGGCTCGCGGCTCTCTACCCTCACGAGGTCATCACCGAGTCTATCATCGAGGCCGAGCTTTCGCAGCCGGCGCCGCAAATGTCCGCATTGGAGTCGCGGGCGGAGGACACGCTGACGGCATCGGTGGAGCGGCACTTGAATGCTTATTTTGCCGGCTTCGACAAAGGCCTGCCGCCGCCCGGCCTGTATCACCGCGTGCTGCGCGAGATCGAATATCCCCTGATTTCCATCGCTCTCGCGGCCACACGCGGCAACCAGATCAAGGCTGCCGACCTGCTCGGCCTCAACCGCAACACCCTGCGCAAGAAGATCCGCGACCTCGACATTCAGGTTTACCGCAGCAGCTAATTCCGCGCTGCCGTCGATAAGGGTGGGACAACCCGGCCGGCGCTCGTCAGGCCGCCGCTGAATTGTCGCAATTCGGCAACATTGTTGTATAAAAGCATCACCGGGCGCGCGCTTGATCTACGCCGCAGCTATTATCTGATGCCTGACGCCAGCCGAGACCAACAGCAGAAGTCGCCTCCGGGGAAGGACGCATGTCCACTGTCGAACAGACTGCAACGGCCAATGCCGCAATAGCCGGCACGACGTCCGTTGCCTCGTTCGGCAGCAAGGTTTTGGGCCTTTTCGCCGTCGGGCTGGCGCTTCTGTCGGCGCTTGCCACATTCCTCATCCTCTCCGACCTGACGCCGATCGCGCCGACCCATGTGGTGGTGCTCACCTGTCTGCTCACCAGCGCAGCCGCGGTGCTGCTGCTCGTCACCATCATCGGCCGCGAAATCTGGTTGCTGGTGCAGGCGCGCCGGCGGGGCAGGGCCGGGTCGCGCATCCACGTCCGCATCGTCACATTGTTTTCCTTGATCGCCGCGGCACCGGCGATCCTCGTGGCGATCGTGGCGAGCGTGACGCTCGACCGTGGTCTCGACCGCATGTTTTCGGCCCGGACCCGTTCGATGCTCGAAAATTCGCTGGCGCTTGCCGAGACCTATCTGCGCGAGCAGGGCGGCCTGTTGCGCGGCGAGATGATGGCGATGTCGATCGACGTCGCGCGGGCAAAGCCGCTCTACGATCAGGACCAGACGCGGTTCGCCCAATTCATGAACAATCAGGCGACCGTCCGCGGTCTGCCATTTGCAGAGATCGTCGGAGGGGATTCCAAGATCATCGCGTCGGCGAAGACCAATGTGAACATGAATGTCCTCCCCATCCCGAAGGAAACGTTTCCGCAAGTCACGGAAACGAATCCGAAAGTCGGCGTTTTCCTCGACGGCAATTACGTCGCCGGCGTCATCAAGCTGCGCGGTTTCGACAACGCCTATCTCTACACCGCGCGTCCTTTCGCGCCCAATGTCGTACCGCAATTGCGCGAGACCGAGGCCAATGTCGCGGAATTCAACCTGCTGCAGTCGCGGCGCTTCGGCATCCAACTCGCCTTCGCCTTGCTCTATACCGTCATCGCCTTGATCGTGCTGTTGTCGGCGGTCTGGATCGGCCTGAATTTCGCCAATTACCTGGTTGCACCGATACGCCGTCTCATCGGCGCGGCGAACCTCGTTTCCACCGGCAATCTTTACGTCCAGGTGCCGACACGGCGCTCTGAAGGCGATCTCGCGCATCTCGGCGAAACTTTCAACAAAATGACGCAGGAACTGCGGACGCAGCGCGACGACATCATGCGCGCTCGCGATCTCATCGACAGCCGCCGCATTTTTACCGAAGCGGTTCTCGCTGGCGCCAGTGCTGGCGTGATCGGCATCGACGCCTCGGATCACATCAGCATCCTCAACCGTTCGGCCGAAAAGCTCATCGGCACGACGGAGATCGAAGGCATGGGGCAGCCATTGTCCGTGGTGTTGCCGGAAATCGACGAGATGATGGAAGAGGCCCACAAGGGTCAGCGTCTCGTGCAGGGGCAGGTGACGGTAGCGCGGCATAATCGCGAACGCACCCTTTCGGTGCGGGTGACGACGGAGCAGTCGTCGGCCGCATCGCATGGCTACGTCATCACGCTCGACGACATCACCGATCTCGTCTCCGCTCAACGCACCGCGGCCTGGGCGGACGTCGCGCGGCGCATCGCGCACGAGATCAAGAATCCGCTAACGCCGATCCAATTGTCGGCCGAACGTCTCAAGCGCAAATACCGCAACACCATCACCGAAGACAAAGCGGTGTTCGAGCAATGTACCGATACGATCATCCGCCAGGTCGACGACATCAAGCGCATGGTCGATGAATTCTCGCGCTTCGCACGCACGCCGAAGCCGGTGATGGCGGCCGACGACGTCGCCGAAACGGTCCGGCAGGCTGTGTTCCTCATGCGCGTCGGACACCCCGATATCACCTTCGATCTCGATATCGCGGAAGACCCGATGCCCGCGCAATTCGATCGGCGTCTGCTGTCGCAGTCGCTGACCAACATCATCAAGAATGCAGCCGAATCCGTCGGTGCCGTTCCGCCGGATCAGCTCGACAAGGGAAGCATCAAGCTCTCGGTTGCGCGCGAAGGACCGGACATCGTCATCGACATCGTCGACAATGGCATCGGCCTGCCAACGGAAAACCGCAACCGTCTGCTCGAACCCTATGTGACGACGCGCGAGAAAGGCACCGGCCTCGGCCTCGCTATCGTCGGCCGTATTCTCGAAGAGCACGGCGGCGGCATATCCCTGAACGACGCAGCGGATCGTATTCCCGGACAGCGCGGCGCCTGGGTGCGGATGCGGTTTGCCAGCGAACAAATCACGACGGTGGACGCTCCGGCGTCGGCCAAAGCGACCATGGGCGAGGTCTAGGCATGGCATCGGATATCCTTGTCATCGACGATGAGGCGGACATTCGCGATCTCGTTGCCGGCATCCTTCAGGATGAAGGCTATGAGACGCGGACCGCGCGCGACAGCGATACGGCGTTGAGCGAAGTGATCGCGCGCCGCCCCAACCTTGTGTTCCTCGACATCTGGTTGCAGGGCAGCCGCTGGGACGGGTTGCAGCTTCTCGACCACATCAAGCAGGAGCATCAGGATTTGCCCGTCGTGATGATCTCCGGTCACGGCAACATTGAAACCGCGGTCGCGGCGATCAAGCGCGGTGCGTATGATTTCATCGAGAAGCCGTTCAAGGCTGACCGGCTGCTGCTGGTCGCCGAACGGGCACTGGAAAATTCGCGGCTCAAGCGCGAGGTGAAGGACCTCAAGCAACTCGCGCCGATGCCGCTGGAGTTGATCGGCAAATCGTCGGCCGTCAATCAGTTGCGCCAGACGATCGAGAAGGTGGCGCCGACCAACAGCCGCATTTTCATTATCGGGCCGTCGGGTGCCGGCAAGGAATTGACGGCGCGCACGATCCATCGCGCCTCCGCGCGCGCGGGCGGTCCTTTCGTCGTCATCAATGCCGCCTCGATGACGCCGGAGCGCATGGAACACGAGCTGTTCGGTACTGAAGGCAATAACGGATCGCAGCCGTCAAAAACGGGTGCGCTCGAAGAGGCGCATGGCGGCACGCTGTTCATCGACGAAGTCGCCGACATGCCGCGCGAGACGCAGAACAAGATTTTGCGTGTTCTGGTCGATCAATCTTTCCAGCGGGTCGGCGGCAGTTCCACCGTTTCCGTCGATGTGCGCATCATCTCAACGACCGCGCGCAATCTCGAAGCGGAGATCGCGGAAGGCCGTTTCCGCGAAGACCTTTTTCATCGGCTGTCCGTCGTGCCGATCCGCGTGCCGCCTCTCTCGGAACGGCGAGAGGATATTCCGCTGCTGGTTTCCGCCTTCATGACGCAGATTTCGCAAGCGACGGGCTTGCCGATCCGCCAGATCGGCGAGGATGCAATGGCCGTGCTGCAGACCCACAACTGGCCCGGCAACGTGCGGCAGCTTCGCAACAACGTCGAACGGCTGATGATTCTTGCGGGCGGCGACGCCGATGCCGTCATTACCGCCAGCATGCTGCCGCAGGATGTCGGCGCGATGGTGCCGAACATGCCGCACGGTGGCGGCGAACATTTGATGGGCCTGCCGCTGCGCGAAGCGCGCGAAGTGTTCGAGCGCGAATATCTCATTGCCCAGATCAATCGCTTCGGCGGCAATATCTCACGCACCTCGGAATTCGTCGGCATGGAACGATCGGCCCTGCATCGCAAACTCAAAGCGTTGGGGATCGGCTGAGGCCGCGCAGAGCATGTCGCGTATCGCCTATGTCAACGGCCGCTACACGCCCCTGCGTGATGCGCAGGTAAACGTGGAGGATCGCGGCTACCAGTTCGCCGACGGTGTTTATGAAGTGTGCGAAGTGAGGGGGGCACAGCTTGTCGATGCGCCCTTGCACATGGAGCGTCTGCAACGCTCTCTGCGCGAACTGCGCATCCGCATGCCGATGACGTTGGCCGCGCTTCTCGTCGTCCTCAACGAGACGATCCGCCGCAATCGCGTTGGCGATGGAACCGTCTATCTCCAGATCACGCGCGGCGTCGCTCACCGCGACCATCACTTTCCGCCTGACAGTACGCCGCCCGCCGTGGTCGTGACCGCCCGGCATCTCGATTACGGCAGCGTCGATGCACTCGCCGCCAAGGGCATTGCCGTCATCACGGTTCCCGACGAACGCTGGGCGCGCGTGGACATCAAATCCGTCTCACTTTTGCCCAACGTGCTGGCGAAGCAGGCCGCGCATGAAAAAGGGGCGAAGGAGGCGTGGCTCGTCGATCGCGAGGGCTATGTGACGGAAGGCTCATCGACCAATGCATGGATCGTTAACGATCAAGGCGAAGTTATCACCCGGCAGGTCGACCGGGCCATTCTGCGCGGAGTGACGCGGACGGTGCTATTGAAGCTGCTTGCCGATCGCGGCGAGCGCCTGATGGAACGCGCCTTCACCGTGGCGGAAGCCCGTGCGGCGCGCGAGGCGTTCGTGACCTCGGCCAGCCAGACTGTCATGCCTGTCGTACGGATCGACGATTGGACGATTGGCGCTGGAAAGCCAGGTAAGCTCGCTTTGGCGCTGCGCGCCGCATTTCATCGTTATTCGGACTTCGCAGGTAATGCGAAAATATCGAAGGAGATTCCCTGATCGATTGATAAGATGCTTGCCAACAATCGCTTGCCAGGAAAAGGATGCTACCATCTAATACCCGGCAGTTCGACGCGTTTTTCCCTTTTTTGGAACACCACCAGGAGAGACGCTGCGGATCAAAAAAACGCTCGCCACAAGGCGAGCACCAGAATGGAACATGGTAATGGCGGCCGATCGCGCTCAAAACCTTCAAGACACTTTTCTCAATCACGTCCGCAAAGCAAAAATCCCTCTGACTATTTTTCTGGTCAATGGAGTGAAGCTGCAAGGCGTTGTGACCTGGTTCGATAATTTTTGCGTGTTGCTACGGCGGGATGGACACTCCCAGCTCGTTTACAAGCATGCGATCTCGACGATCATGCCGGGTCATCCGATTCAACTCTTCGAAGGGGCGGAAGAGCCTTTCGAGGGAGACAAGACGTAATTGGAGTCTGACGGCGATCGCGTCCGCACCCAACGGCTGAATCCGACATCGACGGCGAGACCGGCGGAGCGGGCGCTTGTTGTCGAACCCGTCATCAGAGGAGCGCGGGCGGCGGACACGTCGCGCGTCACGGATGTGGCGCGCCCGGTCGAGGCCCGCATCGATGAGGCCATCGGTCTTGCCCGTGCGCTCGATCTTGAAATCGTGCATTCGGGCATCGTGCCGCTCAAGGTGGTCCGGCCCGCAACGTTCATCGGCAAAGGCAAGACCGAAGAACTTGCCGGCATCGTGAAGTCGCTCGATGTCGGTCTCGTCGTCATGGATTGTGCGTTGTCACCGGTCCAGCAGCGCAATCTCGAAAAGGCCTGGGGTGCGAAGGTTATCGATCGCACCGGGCTTATCCTCGAAATTTTTGGCCGCCGCGCGCGCACGCGGGAAGGCACGTTGCAGGTCGAACACGCTCACCTGACCTACCAGAAGAGCCGGCTGGTGCGCTCATGGACCCATCTCGAGCGCCAGCGCGGCGGCTACGGATTTCTCGGTGGTCCCGGCGAAACGCAGATCGAGGCCGACCGCCGTGTCATCAGTGAACGCCTGGCGCGGATCGAAGCCGATCTTGAGAAGGTCAAGCGCACCCGCAAGCTGCATCGCGACAGCCGCAAGCGCGTGCCGTATCCCGTGGTCGCGTTCGTTGGTTACACCAATGCCGGCAAGTCGACTCTCTTCAATCGGCTCACCCGCGCCAGCGTTCTTTCCGCCGACATGCTGTTCGCCACGCTTGATCCGACGTTGCGCGGGATTGACCTGCCGCATGGCGGCCGGATCATCCTCTCCGATACAGTGGGATTCATTTCCGATCTGCCGACCATGCTCGTCGCGGCCTTCCGCGCAACGCTGGAAGAAGTCATCGAGGCGGATGTCATCGCCCACGTGCGCGATATTTCGCACGGCGACAGCGACGCGCAGGCGGCCGATGTCCGCCGCGTCCTCGGTGATCTCGGCATCGATCTGGATGGCGGCGACGGCGCGCGCGTCATTGAAATCTGGAACCAGATCGACAAGCTCGATCCGGCCATGCGGACGCAACTGGAAAACACCCGCGATCGAAAACCCGAAGGCGAACGCCCGGTGATGCTGTCGGCGGTGACAGGCGAGGGGACCGACACACTCCTGGCCGAAATCGAAGGCAGGCTGTCCTTGAGCCGCGCGGTGTTGACCGTGCACATCGAACCGTCGGACGGCAAAGGCTTGAGCTGGCTCTACCGGCAGGCCGAGGTGCTCAGCCGCGAGGACGCGGAAGATGGCTGCGTCGCCGTCACCGTACGCGCCGATAGTCGCAAGGCGGAGGAGATCAGGACCCGCTACAAAGGAGCGGTGTCGACCGGCCATCGTCCGGGCGCGGACGAAGCGGAGCAGGATTGACGGCCTAAGAATTCAAGGCATGATCCCGAAAGGTGGCTACCGGTTTTCGGAAAGGATCATGCCCGCAAAAATAATAATGAACGATGAGTCGAATTCAGACGAAGCTGAATTAGACTCAAGCGTTTGGAGTACGCAGCGAATGAGATCCGGCCACACGACAGTGCAGCGCAGAGGGCGGATCGGGCGTGCGGCGATCGCGCTGCTGGCAGCGGTGATTTTTGCGGCCGCGTTCCATACATCCGTTGCGGCAGAGCAACTCATTACATTGCGCTATGGCGCGGCCTTTTCGATCATGCGCAGCATCTATTCGCTGCCGGTCATGGTCGCGCGCGATCAGGGCTTCTTCAAAAAAGAAGGACTCGACCTCAAGATCATCGTGCCGTTTCCGGGCGGCTCCGACAAGATGATCGACGCGCTCTATGACGACACGGTCGACATCACCCATGTCGCGACGCCATTTCTCATCCGTGCTTCACGCAACGGGTCCGATGCTGTCGCCATCGCGACGGAGTTTGCCAATCCGATCTACAGCCTCGTGGCCCGGCCCGAGATCACCGATTTCGCCGGCCTCAAAGGCAAGACGCTCGGGTTTGCCGACGAGGAGGGATCGATCACCGTCTCGATGCTGCGCCTCCTGACGATGAAGGGATTGAAGACCGGCGACTACGTCGTGAAGATCGTGCCCGGTACGCCGGCGCGCATGGCGTGCCTGACCAAAGGCGAATGCGATGCCGTGCCGCTCGGCCAGCCGCAGGATCTCGTCGCGCAATCGCAGGGCTATCACATCCTCGGGCTGTCGACGGACGCCATGCCCGATCTGCTGTACACCGTCACTGCGGTGAGCAAAGCCTGGGCGCAAAAGCACCCGGACGCCGTCCAAAAATATGTGAACGCGCTCGGTGCGTCGTTTCGATTCATCCGCGATCCGGAAAATCGTGACGCCGTCGTGAAGACCATTGTCGAGACGACGAAAGTGACGCCGGAGATCGCACGCCAGACGATGGCGCTTTATCTCGATCCCGACCGCGGCGTGCTGCCGAAGCAGGGCGAGATTCGGCTTTCCGGCCTCACCAATGTCATCACGATGATGGGCAATGCGGGACTGATCAAAGGCCCGCTGCCCAACGCCCAGCAGTTTGTCGATCTGCGCTATCTCAAGGCGGCCGGCGCACAGTAAGGCTGCGCGCGGCTGTCTTTACGGTCGAACGCACGCTTCTCGTTATTTCGCGGCGCTGTCTGAGGCGTCGTTGAAATAGAAATAGCCGACCTTGTTGTTGGCCGAGCTTGCGTACCACATGCGTCCCTTCGAATCGACGAAGAACTCGCGCATCGAAATCTCCGAATGGGGATACGGATATTCGGTGACCTTTCCGGTCTTCGGGTCGAGGCGGTTAAGCGTGTCCTGCTCGTGCGACGAGTACCAGATCATGCCAGCCTTATCGATGCCGATCGCATAGGGGCTTGCCTCCGGACCGGGCAATGGAAATTCCTTGAAGGCTTTGGTTTCGGGATCGAGGCGGCCGATCTTGTTTCCTCTCCGCTCGGTGAACCAGACGATGCCGTTGGAATCGACTTCGAGACGCTGCGGCTTGCCTTTGGTCGGCGGATCGAACGTGGTGAGGACGCCGTCTTTCACCCGTCCGATCGGGCCGTCCTGGCGGAACGAGGTGAACCACTGGTCGCCATTGTTGCCCGGAACGTTGCCGTAGGTCGAACCAAGATCGAAATGCTTGAACGTCTCTTGCTTGGGATCGAATTCCGAAATGGCCGGCCCACCGCTGACCCAGACCATTCCGCTTTTATCCACGCGAATGGTGTGCGCGCCGGTGCGCCGGCCATCGGGCAGGCGAGGGTTTTGATACTCGACGATCTTCTTGGTGTGCGGGTCGAGATGGCCGATGCGGCCGAGCGACGCTTCCGTGAACCACACGGTGCCGTCAGGGGCGGGAACCGCGGAGTGAATTCCGGCCGTCTTTGAAAAAGACAGCGGAAAGCGCGTCTGTTCGGCTGTGTCAGGATTCAAACGCACGACTTCATTGCCGCGCCCATAATAGGGAATCCACAGCATGCCGTCTTTATCTTCCGCCGCACTCCAGGGCCCCATTCCTTTGGACGCCGCGAAGTCGTACTCGACATAGACGATATTCATCGCGCCGGGACTGAACGAGCGCACCAGAGATTTGTATTGCGGCATCTTCGCTGGAGACTTCGGCTTCGGCGAGTTGGGGCCGAAAGCGGTCTCCATGTACGACGCGAAATCGTCGGCCTGCGCGTCGCTCATCGGACGGCCTTCGGCCATCATCGTCTCGCGCATGTAATCGACAAGGCTGCGGTAACCCTGCTTGTCCAACGGGCCGGCACCCAACATTCGCTTTTGAAACGAATGGCAGGACTGGAAGCAAGTCGTGAAGAAAACGTCGTTATGGCTGAGGTCGTGTTTCGCAATCTTGGGCAGAAGTTGCCGCCCTTGATAGGTGCTCAGATCGCTCCAAAGCACCATTCCTTTTTGCAGCGCAAAGTCGGCCGACATCGCCTGGTCGGCAGTCAGCGTCACGCCGGTGCGGGGATCGCTCTTGTAGCCGACCGTGTCGATCTTCACGGTATAGGCGGCGGCCGGCAGATTGCCGATGTGATAGCGGCCGTGCTCGTCCGAGAGGACGGACACCGTCATTTTGTTCTGCGTGTTTTCCGCGACCACGAATGCGCCCATGAACGGCTTGCCGTCGGGGCCGGTGACACTGCCCGTGATCGTCGCGGCCGATGCACCCGACGACAGGACGACTGCCATCGCCAGGGACACAAGAATCTTATCCGCCAAGCGCATGTCTCTTCCTCCCGTATCCAATGACCGTCGACGATTTTTCCAATGCAAAAAGAGTCGCGTTGGGTTTCTTTTTTGTTGTCGCGCCCGGACCGACCTGTTCCTTGCACTGCTGTCGATCATAACGGCCAATCAAAGGGCCGCGCGAGGAAAACTTTCTAGTTTTTCTCGTTTTGCACCTCGCGCTTTCCATGTTTTCGATGTCGTCCGGCAAGTGACGCGCCCAGTCTTATTGCAAACCGGTTCCCATTCTCGCGGATTAAACGCTAAGGTTCGCGGGTGCCGGTCATTACGGCCGGTCTAAGACAACGAAAAAGCAAAAATCATCCAACCTTTCCAAAGGGGAGCATACGACATGGCGCTTTTGATCAAAGCTGAGGAGATGAAGGGGTTGATCTCCGTCAGCGAGGCGATCGCAGCGGTGCGCGAAGGCTTTCGCGACCAGGGCGAGGCGCCAGCCTATTCAGCGCCACGCATCCGCATCCAGCACGGGGACCGCCGGGTGAGCGTGCATCCGGGCGGCTGCCATCGGCTGCAGATCGCCGGGACGTTCATTCATGTCGAGCGTTTCACGTTCCACGGCGGCGCCCAGCAATATGAGAAGGCCGGAAAGCGGGTTTACGTCGCCTACGACAGCGAGACCGCGGCGCTGAAGATAATCATCGTCGGCTCGCTGCCCTTGTTCGCTTTCGATTCCGAGGAGGAGATGTTCGGCACTGAAACGCCGATCACCGGCGCCGTTGGCACCGACATTCTCGCGCGCCCGGATTGCCGGGTTCTGGGCCTCTACGGCACCGGCCGCCAGGCGCGCCGGCACCTCGTGGCGATGTGCACGATCCGGCCATCGATCGAGGAGGTGCGGATTTTCAGCCGCAGTGCCGAGAACCGCGATCACTTCGTGTCGGTGATGCAGCCGCATGTCCGCGCGCGTCTCAAGGCCGTGACGCGGCCCGAGGATGTTGCGCACGGCGCTGACCTCATCTGTTGCGCGACTGGCAGCAATGTTCCGGTCCTGCTCGGCGAATGGCTCGAACCGGGCCAGCATGTGACCTCGATCGTGGCCAGCAACAAGGGTGTGTTCCTTCAAGGTTCGGTCTCGCGCCCCCGCCGCGAATTCGACGACGCGGTGATTGCGCGCGCCGATCGTATCGTTGCCACGCTCAAGGAGCAGGCAATCATGGATGAGCAGGCGGATCTGTTCGAGCCGGTAAGTCAGGGCATCACGTCCTGGGACAAGATCGCCGATCTCGGCGAACTCGTTGCCGGCAAGGCGAAGGGGCGCAGCAATCCTCGAGAGATCACCGTCTTCAAGCAGAATTCCGATCAGGGCGTCGGCTTCATGGCTTTGGCCAGCCTCGCACATGACAAAGCGCGCGCCGCTGGGATCGGCATCGAAATCTGACCACACCGACCGCATGATAACGGTTTGAACTGCGTTGCGACAAAGCGACCCAGCAGGACGCTTGTCGTTTCAATTTTCGCGCGATCCGGTGACAATGCGACGAATCTTCAGGCCTGTGCTCGGCACTGCTGCCAGGTGATTTTCAAAACGAGAGTGGGCCAACCAACTCTCGAACAAAACATAACATTCGGAGAGGAACGCTATGAAACGACGATTGTTGTTTGCGACCGCAATTTTGCTGTCTTCCATCGGCAGTGCGTCCGCCGCCTCTTACCCGGACCATGCCATCAAGCTCATCGTGCCGTGGGCAGCCGGAGGCGACACGGATCTCATCTTCCGCCCCTTTGCACCGCTCCTGCAAAAATATCTCAAACAACCCGTTGTCATTGCCAATGTCGGCGGAGCATCCGGAACGGTCGGCGAGCGTGAAGCCGCTGGTGCAGCGCCGGACGGCTACACCGTATTCGGCGCGCACGACTTCATCCATTCGGTTTATTTCGGCGGTCTGACCGACATCAAATACAGCAAGGCATTCGAGCCGGTCTGCCTCGTCGCATCGACGCCGTCGGTCATCACGGTCGGCGCGAAGACGCCGTGGAAGACATACAAGGAACTGGTCGACGACGCGAAGAAGCGTCCCGGTCAGATTATTGTCGGCGCGTCACTTGGCTCAACCAGTCAGTACTCCATCGCGCTTGCCGCCAAGGCGGCTCACATCAAATTCAAATACGTGCCTTACGATGGCACGGCGAAGCGGATGAACGCGCTGCTCGGCGGACATATCCAGGTCGCCGATTCCAATCTGACGCAGAAGAGTAAGGTGGATGCCGGCTTGCTGCGCTTCCTCGCCAATATGGCGGACAAGCGCACACCCGGCCTCGAAGATGTACCGACGCTGAAGGAACTCGGATACGACGTCGAATACTCCGTCAACCGGGGCCTCATGGTACCGAAGGGAACACCCGCCGATGTCAAGGCCACACTTGGCAAGGCCTGTGCCGCAGCGGCGAAAGAGCCGGCATATGCCAAGGCGTTGTCACTGCAGGGTACCAATGTCCGCTATATGGATGCGCAGGGATATGCGGAATATCTGAAGAAGACCGACGCGGTCACCAAGGATATCGCGAAGGACCTCGGCCTGCTGAAACGCGAATAACCAGCATGCTCAGCCGTGATGGAATTTCGGGACTGGTCTGCCTCGCGATCAGTCTCTGGCTACTGGTGCTGACGTGGGGGTTGCCGCCGGCTGTAATGGTCCCCATTGGACCGGCGTTCTATCCCCGCATCGTGCTTTCGATACTGGCAATCCTGAGCGTCATTTTACTCGCTCTCGATTTGCGCGCCGCAGCGCAGCGGCGTGCAACTGGCACGACAGCCATTGCGGCGCCGGTCCAACCGGCGCCGAACTATCCGCTGGTCCTGAAAACGTTTATCGCCTTCGGGCTTTACATCGCATTGCTTCCCGAACTCGGATTCCGAATTGGGACCGTCCTGTTTGTGGCGGCATTGCAGGTCACTTTGGAGTGGCCGCGATCAACGCGGCGGTGGGCGCTGGTCGCAATCGTCGCGTTGGCGACGACGCTTGTCTGCTTCTATGTCTTTGAGGACTACCTTTCGGTGCTGCTGCCGCGCGGACGCTGGAGCGGAATGTGAACCACTACGAACTGCTCCTCACGCATATCGGCATAGTGCTGCAGATGCAGTACTTCCTGCCGCTGTTAATCGGTGTGATCGCCGGCGTGATTGGCGGTGCCTTGCCGGGCGTGACCATCACGATGACAGTGATCGTGGTGCTGCCGTTCACGTTTGGACTCGATCCGCTGCAAGGATTGGCGGCAATGATCGGCGTTTACGTTGGCGGATCCGCCGGCGGTTCGATCACCGCCAGCCTGATCGGCATTCCGGGAACGCCTTCGGCCGTCGCGACGACCTTCGACGGCTTCCCGATGACCAAGAAGGGCGAAGCCGGGCGTTCGGTCTGGGTCGGCGTGTGGTCGGCCCTGATCGGCGGTGCTTTGGGCGGCATTGTCCTGATCGAACTGACTGGACCGTTCGCATCGCTGGCGCTTCAGTTTGGGCCTTGGGAGTTCTTCTCGCTTTTCATTTTTGCACTGACGATGGTTGCCGGTCTGGTCGGCAAATCGGTGACCAAGGGGCTGCTGTCCGGTGCGATTGGACTGGTTGTCACCATCGTCGGTCCCGATCCCATCATGGGCGTGCAGCGATTCACTTTGGGCATTCATCAATTGGACGGCGGATTCCCGTTTCTTCCTGTCCTGATCGGCATTTTCGCTTTTGCGCAATTGATGCCGGACGTCGAAACAATCCATCCCGGTGAGCACGCACCGAAAGCCGCAGGCAATATCGGGTTGCGCGTTTCACACGCCTCCGTCTTATGGGACATCTTCTGCCGGCCTTTCATGCTTTTGTGGGTCACCTTCATCGGCATCGTGATCGGTGTATTGCCGGCGATCGGCGGCAGCGCCGCCAACATCATGGCCTACGACCAGGCCAAGAAATTTTCCAAGCGGCCGGAGAAATTCGGCACCGGAATTCCGGAAGGAATTGTCGCCTCGGAAGCGTCGAACAGCGCCAACGTCGCCGGTTCGCTGATGATGATCATGGCGTTCGGTATTCCCGGCGACGCCGTGACCGCGGTGATGATGGGCGCGCTGACGCTGCATGGCATCCAGCCGGGGCCGCTTTTTATCTCACAGCACCCAAAAATTGCCTACGGCATCTACGCCGCCTATCTCGTCGCGTTGCCGTTGATGGTGGCCGTGATCTGGGTCGGCTCGCGCGCCTGGCTGCGCGTCATCACCATGCCGAAATCGATTCTCATCCCGATCGTGCTGGTGTTGTGCGTGATCGGCGCCTATGCCTTGAGCAACAGCATGAATGGCGTCTATGTGCTGGCGCTGTTCTGCATCATCGGCTACGCCATGGTGAAAGCGCGCATTCCGCTCGCGCCGCTGATCCTCGGCGTCGTGCTCGGCGATCAGATTGAAGACAATCTGATCCAGTCGATCGCGACCAACGCCGATCCCTGGTTGTTCGTTACACGGCCGATCTCCGGCGGCTTGCTTGCCGCTTCGGTGCTGTCGATTGCGTTCGCGGTTTGGCAACATCGTCGCGAAAACCAGAAGATGGCGATGGCGGCGGAAGAGGAAATGGACACGGATTTCTGAAGTCGTCGCAGGCTGAACTCATCAGAGATCGTGGCCGGCAAACACCGAGCTGTTGTTCGCGCCGGTCTCGCTTTAAAGATTTTCCTCGGCCTTGGCCGCATCCCACAGCCGGTCCATTTCGGCGAGCGTCGCCTGGGCTGGTGACTTTCCGTCACGGGCGAGGGCGGCTTCGATGGAGGCAAAACGCCGTTCGAATTTCGCGTTGGTCCCGCGCAAAACCCGTTCCGGGTCGGCCGAAAGATGGCGCGCGAGGTTGACGACGGCGAACAGGAGGTCGCCGACTTCCTGCGCCGCCTTATCGGTCTCGCCGGCGCGGATTTCGGCTTCGATCTCGTCGGCTTCCTCGCGGATTTTCGACAGCACCGCCATCGGGTCATTCCAGTCAAAGCCGACCCGGCTGGCCTTTTGCTGCAGCTTCAGGGCGCGGGTCAGCGCCGGGAGGCCGACCGGGACGCCATGTAGGGCGCCGGCTGACGGCTCTTCGGGGGAATGCGAGGCATCCGGGTGCCCGCTGGCGATCGCGCCGTGGCCGTTGGTGGCAGTGGCGACGCGGGCACGGCGCTGGGCCTTCTCGTCGGCCTTGATGGCTTCCCACAGGCCGTTGACCTCGGTCGTCGACAGGCGATCCACGTCGCCGAAAACATGCGGATGCCGCCGCAGCAGCTTTGCCGTAATGGCCTCGACCACGGCGCCGAAGTCGAAGCGATGGTCTTCCTCGGCCATGCGGGCGTGAAAGACGACCTGGAGCAGCAGGTCGCCGAGTTCGTCGCGCAGGTCCTCATGGTCGCCACGGGCGATGGCGTCCGTCACCTCGTAGGCTTCCTCGATGGTGTAGGGCGCGATGCTCTCGAACGTCTGTTCGAGGTCCCACGGACAGCCGGAGCCGGGCGTCCGCAGCGCGGCCATGATGTCCAGCAGTCGGGCGATGTCGCGCGACGGGGTGAGGGAGGTTTTATGTGGGTCTTTCATGGCCTTACGATCCTTTGTTGAGATCGTAGCAAAACGCCCGCCACGGCGCGAAGCCGGGACGGGCGTATCAACTGAAATTTTGAACAAGACGTGATCGGGATCAGCGCCGGTGCTCGTGGTCGCGTTCGTCGTCGTCGCGGCTGGCCTCGAACAGGAACCAGTTCCGCTTTTCGGCGGCGTCGATGTACATTTCGAGAAGGCTTGCCGTGGCGACGTCCTCATGGTCGTCGCACAGCTTGTGCGCCTCGCGCATCGACTTGATGACCTTCTTGTTGTCGTCCATCAGTTCGCGAAGCATCGCCCGCGGATGCACGAAATCCTCGTCATTGTCCGTGATGGTCTGCACCTGGGCGATCTGGCCGATGGAATGCAGCGTCTTGGCGCCGAGCTTGCGCACGCGCTCAGCCAGAGGGTCCGTCGTGGCGAAGATTTCATCGGAGTGATCGTCGAGCATCAGGTGATAGCTGCGGAAATGCGAGCCGCTCATGTGCCAGTGGAAATTCTTCGTCTTCAAGTAGAGGGCGAAGGAATCCGCCAGCACCGTATTGATCTTTTCCGCGATGGCGGTGACTGCCTTGTCGGACAGGTCCGTCTGGGTATCGAGGTTTCTTGAGACGTGCGTGTTGGGGTGGAGTTTTTTGACTTTCGCCGTGCTCACAGCTTGCTCCTGATAAATGAGTGGTGATGGGGCGCGGAGTTGCAAAACCGCACGCCAAAACACATTGAATGGGACTGCGGATTTAACGCCGCAACAGGACAGGCGTTCCGTCGCATCGGCGATGCGCCTGATATGTTTCGACCGGGTGTCGGCGCACCCGTGGTTCATGACCAAGGATGATCGAGATAAGGATGCTCAAGATTGAGCCGCCAGCGAAATGGGCGGCAAACGTCAGGGCATCAGCACGGCAACGCGCCGGGACGCAGCGACACGGCCAGACGCCGCTTCAACCGCATCCTGCGGTTTCGTTCGCATAAGGTATATTATGGAATATACGCCTATGGCCAGATGAGAAGGAATTTCTCCCTGGCCCTGGGGCGCACGTGAGAATGGTGCGATAAGCGCCTGCAATATCGTTATAAATCGGAATTCGGATCAGGCGGATTTCGGTACTGAAAAGCGCAGGCCATCATGCGCCGGCGTCACATGATCCGGCACGCGTCGTCCGACTTCATCGTAGTCGATGTCGGTGTGCATGTTGGTCAGCACGGC
>Ga0310811_10000547_pt1 | contig 48124 bp, 49 predicted proteins | sample YCmetagenome_FD_207642 | JGI IMG/M metagenome (GOLD analysis project Ga0310811, IMG submission 207642) | Soil microbial communities from experimental microcosm in Duke University, North Carolina, United States - YC | ecosystem: Engineered > Artificial ecosystem > Soil microcosm > Unclassified ...
GGCGGCGCGGCGCCGCCCCCGACTGGTGGTGCCCAGGCGCCCATGGGCGGCGCGCCGAACGACCCCGCGGCGCAGGGAAACCAAGGCGCCCAGAATGCCCCGGCCGTGAACCCGGTGAACGGGAGGCTGGGCCCGAGGACGCCGCCCGTCCCCGGGGCCAACGGTCTCCAGCCGCATCAGCGTCCTGGGACCTCGTCCCCGACACCCTAAATGTGTTGCGGGTGTCGCGTCGCGTATGTTACGAGCAACCAGCAATAGGACACAGAACCTAGATGCCCCCCTTCGACGAAGAAACCGGGACCTCGTCCGTCCCAGAAAACACCTCCTCGACCGCGGGCACTTCGGCGCCAGCGAACGAGGCTGGCACGCCTGACACCACTGCGGAAACCCAGGCAGCCGCGTCCCCCGGCGAAAACTCCGCGTCCCCGCCGGACGCTCCGGTAGACGATCGAGCCGGCCTTCTTGCGGCCGTGCAGAAAGTCGTCCAGGCCGAACCCAAGAACCCAGCGGGTGAGGGATCAGCGGCCGCGCCGGATGGTAGTTCGACGAACGAGACCAAGACCGATCCCCAGGCCGAGGCCCAGGCCGCTGCGCTGGAAGCCGATCCGACCGAGGATGAGTTGAAGGCGCTTGCGCCCAAGACGAAAGCCCGGATCGAAAAGCTTCTCGATCAGCGACGTGCCGCGCGGCAGGAAGTCGAAGCTCTCAAGCCCCAAGCCGCCAAGTGGCAGCAGATGGAAGGCTATCTCACGCGGCACGATCTCGCCGCAGAGGACGCCAACACGCTGCTCGGCATCGGGGCTGCGCTGCGCCGCGGTGACTTCAAGACGTTTGTGGAAGGGGTGGGGCCCTATTGGGTGCTCGCTCACGAAGCCCTCGGCCTTTCGGTCGCGCCCGACCTTCGAGCGAAGGTGGACGCGGGCGAGATGTCCGAAGACGCCGCGAAGCAGCTCACCGCGACACGGATCGCCAACAGCCGTCTGCAAGGACAGGTCAAGGCGAACACCGAAGCGGCGACGGCGCAACGCGCCGAAGTGGAGCACGCGCGCACCGCGCAGGCCGTCGGTTCCGCAATCGCGGAGTGGGAGGCTGGGATCAAGGCTCGTGACCCGGACTACGCCAAAAAGGCAGCAGCGGTCGAGGAAGAGGCGCAGCTACTCATCAAGGCCCACGGCCACGTCAAGTCGGTCGAAGAGGGATTGAAGATAGCGCAACAGGCGTATGACCGGATCAACCGGCTTTTTGCCGCCGGCCGGCCCACGCCCGCCCCGTCTCAACGTCAACCGTCTGGTGCCCGTGCTGTCAACGGCGCGCGTGCCGAGCCCAAGAGCATGATGGAGGCCGCACAGGCCGCTCTTGATCGGATGCGCGCCTAATAGGGACCGAGACCGATGGCCTTCACGGCAACGGAAATCACGAATATCGCGAACGCTGCGCTCGACTTCTACATGAACCGGGGCAAGGAGTTCCAGCAGTCCATCCAGGCCAAGCCGCTGCTCAACCTGATGGAGAGCAAGGCGAAGACTTTCCCGGGCGGCAAGGGGAACATCTCCCTCGCCGTGAAGGGCCAGTATGGCGCCGGCGGTGTGAATGACAGCGTCACGGGTTACACCCACAATGATGCGGTGAATTTCTACACGCCGGCCAATGTCCAGCGGATCAGCTTTCCGTGGCGCGAGCATCACATTGGTCTGACACTCACGCACACCGAGCTCAAGATCGACGGCATCTCGGTGACGGACGAAGGCGGGGACGGGACGCAGACCTCCAATCACAGCCAGCGCGAGATGACTGCGCTGGTCGGCCTGCTCGCCGACAAGCTCCAGGACTTCGGCGAGCAGTATGCCATCACCATGAATAAGCTTCTCTGGGGCGATGGGACGGCCGACGCGAAGGCTCTTGCTGGCATCCGCTCGATCATCGTCGACAACCCGGCGTCGGGGACGCTGGGCGGCCTGGCGCGCTCCACGAATAGCTGGTGGCGTAACCGCGCGGCGACCGCCGCGAACGCCGGCGCCGGCGGCCAGGGCCCGATCACCTCGGCCGCGGCCAACGGTGGCGCGCTGCTCACCTTCCTCCAGAACGAATGGCGCCAGCTCATCCGGTATGGCTCGCGGCCGGATACGGCGCTCGCCGGCAGCTCCTTCATCTCCGCGATGGAGACGGAGTTCCGCGCGAACGGCAACTACAGCATGACCGGCTTCACCGGGCCGCAGGACGGCACGGTCGGGGACGTGAAGGTGGCGGGGATCAAGCCGACCTATGATCCGACGCTGGACGATCTGGGCTATGCCAAGCGCTGCTACGTGTTCGACAGCAAGGCCCTCTATCTGATGAAGATGGAGGAGGAGTGGCGGCACATGTTCACGCCGTCCCGTCCGCCGAACCAGTTCGTCATGTATAAGAGCATGACCAACACGGGCCAGATGGTCGCGCACCAGGTCAACGGCTGCGCCGTCTACGACATCGCTTAACGCGCCCGGGGTGGTGGCTGGCGTCTTCTGACACGGCCACCACCCTACGGCAGCACCCTGGAAAGTCCTTCGATATGAAGCGCATTCTCCTCTCCCTCGCGGCCGCAGCGCTCCTCGCGCTCGGCGCGATCCCCGCCGATGCCCAGGCCGACAACACCTACTTTGTGGGCGCCATCGCAAAGCCCGCGGTTGCGGCTCTCGGCTCAGGCATCAACCCGACCGTGAACACCACGGCGACGGGCACGATCGCCCTCGCGGCCGGCACCGCGCTCACGACCGGCGCCACGGTCGGCAGCTCAGCCTATGACCTGACCCTCACCGGCAACGTGACCTTCACGGTGTCCGGTTTCACCGCCGGGACGCGGCAGGAGATTTATCTCATCCTGCGCCAGGACGGCACCGGCGGACGCACGATCACTTGGCCGAGCGGCATCAAGTGGTCCGGCGGCACGGCGCCCACGTTCGTCACGACGGCGAGCACTGTGACCCTCGTCACTCTCATGTCGGATGACGGCGGCACGACGCTGATCGGCAAGTAAGGCGTAATGGGGCGGCCGTAGCGCCGCCCCAATTTTCGTTCACATCAGAAAGCTTCCACCATGGCCCTCAAGAAATTCCAGTTGCTCACCGTGGATATCGCTCTCGGGGGCGACATCCTCAATGTGGTGTCCCGGCATGAGTTCAGCGCGGTCACGTATCCCGAGCTGATCTTGCTGCAATACCTGCATGGCGGCGAGCAGTGGACGACGAACATTCACGACTGCGGCTATGTGGAACGCGAGGACGGTGAAGAGCGCAAGCGCCTCATCGAGACCTACGGTGCCGAGCCGGTGGGCAAGGTTTTCGCGGGTGCCGGCATGGGCATGGGCCTCCCGAACGGTGACAACCGATACCCGGTGAAGGTCAAGGCCGAGCCTGCCGCGCCGCCCGCGCCGGCGCCGGAACCCGTCCTGCGCAGCGCCGCGGCCGAGCCGGCCGTTGCCTATGGCGAACAGGCTGCCAGCACGACTTACACCCCGCGCGAGGAAGAAGCCGCCGACGAGGCCGAGCCCGAGACCACGGACGTTGCGGGCGAAGCAGCCCCGCCGCGCGCCTCCCGCCGGCCGACGCCGGTTCAGGCATAATCGGGAGATCGCGCTGTGGCGGCCGTCAGCCTCGGACAGCTTGTAACGAACTTGCGGTTTGAGGTTGGCGCGTCCTCCAGCCCCGCGGCCGGCATCAACGTGCGCGATCAGCTCGTCTATGTGCTGAACCGCGCACAAGAGGAAATCTCGACGGATTGGGAATGGCCCGGCCTCATCGTGGACCGGGACATCCCGCTCGTCGTCGGGACGCGGTATTACAGCTATCCCTCGGACCTCGTGTTCGAGAATATCGACAAAGCGTGGCTCGTCTGGAACACGCTCTATGGCGAACTCACATACGGCATCGGCCCGAACGAGTTCGCCCTGTTCAACTCGAATACCGGCTTCATGAGCTTCCCCGTCCAGCGGTGGATGCACAACGCAGATAGCGGGCTGTTCGAGCTTTGGCCCATCCCGTCCGAGGCGCCGCCGGCGACATCGGCCACCCAGGCCGCGCTCATCCGGTTCCGTGGGACGAAGACCATTCCCCAGATGGCCGCGGACTCTGACCTCTGCGTCTTCCCGCCGACTGCGGTTGTGCTCTATGCCGCGGCCGAGTTGCTGGCCCGGCAGGAAGATGCTGGCGCCGGCCTCAAACTCCAGAAGGCCCAAGAGTTTCTGCGCCGGCTCAAGGTGCGGCAGAACAAGAGCGGGCCCTTCGTCATTGGCGGCGGCCGGCGGTCCGACATCGGTAAACGCATCGGCCTCGATTATATCCCCATGGGCTACGGGAGCGGCCCGGGTCGATGACGGAACTTTTCGTTGAGGACTTTCGGCTCGGCCTGGACACGCGCAAGAGCATCCTGACGGCGCAGCCGGGCTCTCTCCAGGTGCTCGATAATTGCGTGGTGACGCCGGGCGGTGAGATCGTCAAGCGCAAGGCATTCGTGCCCGTTTGCACGTTGCCCGCCGGCCAAACCAAGGGCCTCCACGCCAACGAAGCGGGGACCAATGCGAACCCGTCCCAGCTTTTTGTCTTCGCGCTGGGGACGGCAGGGACACAGACCCAGCTTGCCACTCTCGGGTTCACCGAGGCGCCCACGGTCCCCGTCTATGAGCAACAGCTCGCGACGCCCTCGGGCGGGGGCGCCGGCTTCGCTTTCCTTGATGCAGCGGCATACGGCCAGAACCAGATTTTTGTGGTGGGCTCAACCACTGCGGCCGGCACGGTGAACTGGTGGATCGGCAATATCGTCCCCGAATATGTGGGTGTTGCGCCCCTTGTCTCTGCCCAGAAGATGTATCGCCTGAATGGCTCGATCCTCTATTTCTCGGGTGTCGGCGATCCGAGCGCGACGAACCCGCTCGATCCGGCCGGCGACGGCCCGAACACGGTCAACCCTGGCGCCGGCTTCATCGACATGTCCCATGTGGACGAGGACGGCCAGAACCTCATCGGCATGCAGCCCTATTACAAAGAGGTCGCGATCTTCTCGCGCCGGTGCTGCCTGCTCTTCACGCTCGATCCCGACCTGGCGAACAACACGTTCGAGCAGGTCTTGCGATATGGCGCGCTCTCGAACGACAGCATTCTCCAGTTCGGCACGGGCGACGTGCTCTTTCTCTCGGACAGCGGCGTGCGCTCTTTGCGCGTGCTCAACATCTCCCTCGCGGCCGGCGTGACGGACGTGGGCTCGCCGATCGATAGCCTCATCCAAGCGGCCATTCTCGCGAACCCATCCGGTGCGTTGGCGTCCAAGGCTGTCCTTGAGCCCAACACGGGCCGGTATTGGCTCGCGATCGGTAACACGATCTATGTGTTGTCTTACTGGCCGTCGGCGAAGATCAACGCTTGGAGCACCTTCACGCTGCCATTCAACGTGGACTTCATCGTCGCAGCGGGGAACAGCATCTTCGTGCGATCGGGGGACACGATCTACGCATATGGTGGCCTGGACCAGAACACCTATGACGATAGCGTCGCCACCGTCGTGACGCCCTTCCTCCCCGCGGACAGCCCGACCGTCGAGAAGGCCCTCGAAAGTGTCTCAGCCATGGTGCAGGGGGATTGGTCTCTGAGCATCGGCATGAACACCAGCAATCCGAGCTTCTATGACCTCGTCGCGAACCTCACGGGCGACACCTATTCGCAGCAGGTCTATGGCGCGGCCGGAAGTGGGACGCATATCGGTTTCAAGCTGACGTCCAGCTACGTCGGCCCGGCGCTGCTCGGTGCGCTTGCCGCCAAGTTCAAGAAAGGCCGCGAGAAGTGACACGGCGGATCAAGCGCGTCCCCGTCACGGAAGCCGGGCTCCGCTACATCGTGACGAACCTGCGTCCCAGGGACGCGGCCGAGATATTCGCGCTGCGGTGGGACGACGATCGAGAAGCTTTCGCTCGGGACTTCCTGCCGCTGTGCGGCGCCATGTGCTCTGTCTGGGAGCGCAACGGCGTCCCGGTCTCGGTCCAGGGCGTGGTCTGCACCCGTCCCGGCGTATGGGAGGTCTTCGCCTTCGGGACGGATTTGTGGCCGAGTGTCGTTTTGGACATGACACGCCACGCGACGCGGTATATCATGCCGGCGTTGCTGCGGGTGGGTTTCCACCGTGCTGAGTGTCGCGCGCTCGCATCTCATACTGACAGCCGGAAGTGGATCGAGTTCCTGGGCGCCCGCGAGGAGACTATCCTCAAGGGTTTCGGACGGAACGGGGAAGACTTCGTCGGGTATGTCTGGGGACGCGACGATGTGCAGCTCCGGGGGTAGTGGCGTCAGCGCCGCCCAGCAGCAAGCCAACACAAACGCGCAGCTCCTGCTCTCGGCCGCCCAGGCACAAGCCCAGCTTGCCGAGCAGCAGAAAGAGTTTGCGATCACGACCCAGCAGAACCAGCAGACGATCGACAACACCAAGGCTCAAGAGGACGCCCAGCAGCAGCAGGCGGACCAAGAGGCCCAGGTCGCGACGAATTACGCGACCACGCGCGCCAATGAGCAGACCCAGGCGACGAACGAGGTCAATCAGGCGTTCGCGCAGTTCACGCCTGATTATTACAAGCAATATACTCAGGATTATGTGGATCACTACACGCCGCAGGTGAACCAGCAATTCGGCGCGGCGTCGAACCAGACGACTTACGGCCTCGCGCGCTCGGGCAACCTCCAGTCCCAGACGGCCGCGGACCAGTTCGGCGTCCTGAACGACGAGAAGGGTCAGGCCCTCGACGACATCAACAACCAGGCGATCGGCGCGACGACCCAGCTCCAGGACAACGTCCTCAACGCCAAATCTAACCTGATGGGCGCGGCCACCTCGGACACGACGCTCGGCTCCCCCATTGCGCCGACGACCGCGGACGCTGCGACGTCCCAGTTCAATGCAACGGCACAGGCCCTTCAAAACCTCCAGACGACGGCCGGGGACACGACGACCACGCTTTCAGCAACGCCCGTCTACAGCTCGCTCGGCACGCTGTTCAGCGGCGCAGCCTCGGGCGTCACGTCGGCTGTGCAGGGCGCCAACACGGCAGCTTACGGCGCGAGTTTCAACGCTGGCCTCGGGGGTGCCGCGAACCCGACTTCGGCCAGTAGCGGACAGGTGATCGGCTAATGTGTGTCGCCATCCCCATCATCGCGGCCGGCGTCGGCGTAGCGGCGTCCCTGGCGGGAACGGGCCTCGCGTATTCGCAGGGTCAAGCTGCGATGAACGCACAGCAGCAGGCGAATGCCTCGGCCGAGCAGCAGCAGAACACCGCATTCATGCAGCGCATGAACGCTCAACAGACGCAACTCGCCGGCGAGACCGCGGCCAACGAAAAGGCCGATCAGGCTTTCACGACGAACCAGGCCGAGACGCAGGCCGCGCAGATGGCCGCGCTGGGGCAGACGCAGTCCACGACCAACCAGCTCAACGACCAGGAGCAGGCGATCTCGACCGCGGCCAACGATACGGTGTCCTCGAATTTGGCCGCCGCGAGCGCCCCCGCGCTTGCCGACGCGCAGGCGGTTCAGACACAACAGCAGCAGTCGCTTAACGCGCCCGTGGTCTCGTCGATCCAGGCCAATAACCCGCTCGGCCCTGCGGACACCGGCCCGACGGCCAGCGCCATGGCCGCGTCCGATGCGGCGTCGGCCAAGTATGTCTCGAACTATGGGGACACGCTGGCGAAGCTCTCGGGCTACAACGCGCCGATCACTCTCGCCAATCAGCAGGCCCAAAAGACGGCGATCGGGCTCATGCCGATTGCCTCGGCCGATACCCTGCTCAAGGGCAGCGCGCCCGCCATCCTCGCGCCGTCCCAGCTTGCCTATACCCAGGCCGGGCAACTCGGCTCGACGATCAACACCTCGAACCAGCTCGATCAGCAGGGCGCGCTCCAGCTCACGGATAGCGCCGCTGCGGACCAAACCGCGCTCGCCAACCTCCAGCAAGAGGACTCGGGCGCGCTCACCCAGAACCAGCTCACCCAAGAGCAGCAGCGTGCAGCCAGCCTCGCCGGCCTCGGCCAAGGGCTCACGTCGATCGGCAACATGGGCGTCTATTACGGAGGCGCCAGCGGCGCGCTCGGCGGCCTGGGCAAGGCCATCGCAGGTGCGGTCAAGCCTTCCGCAGTCCAGGTAGGAGGGTTTTACTGATGCCCACGGGACCGGCTCCCCTCAACCCATATCTCTACCAGATGGACGCCGGCATGTCCGGCATCCCCGCGGCCACCAGCGGGGCGTCCGGGCTCGCGAGCGCGATCATCGGGAACCCGCAGCGCATCGCGCAAGCCCGATACCTCGGCGCGGGGACGGCCGAGGAGATGGCGCGCGCCGCGGCGCAGCAGACCGACAACCAATCCGTTGCCGCGTTTCAGCAGATGGCGGCCGACCCGTCGAACTACACGCCGCAGGGCATCTCGAAGATGATGGCGCTCGCGGCCGGCAGCCCCACGCTGTCCGCGCGTGCCGCGCAGCTTGTGAGCGCGTCCATGGCTGGGCAGGCTGCTCCCGGCAACGGGACAGGGGCGCCCGGCAGCCCGACGGTCGCGCAGGCGAGCAACTTCGGCGCCCTCTCTGGCGTCACGAATTACGGCCAGACGCCGACGGGCTACAGCGCGGGCCTCGCGAACCAAATTCAGCAGTCGCAGATCAGCGCCGGCGCCACGGTGGCGTCCGCGGACATCAGCGCCAAGGCGGCCGAGGCGGACACCGCCGCGACGATCCAGGGCGAGAACCAGCGCACGCTCGTCCAGGTGAACACCCCGAACGGCCCGAGTTACATGCCGGCGACCGAGGCCGGCGCGACTGGTGCGCCCTATTACGATCCGAATGTGGCGCAGATCGCGGCCCGGCCTGTCACCGTGCAGGGACCGGCCGGCCCGCGCCTCATGACCACGGGACAGGCGATGACCACCCAGGCGACGCCGCTCCCCGATACGACCGATCAGGCGAAAGCGCAGGTCTTCTCTGGCGCGGTCAATCCGCCGACCCAGGCCGCCATGGTCCCGGCGCAACCGCCCGGCGGCTTGGCCGCGACCATGGCGGCCGGCACGCAGCCGCCCGCGGCAGCTCCAGCTCCCACGCAAGCCCCTGGCGGCGCGGCCGTAATAACCCCCGATCAGCGCGCCCAGATCGTGGGCAACACGGTTGCGGGCATGACGGGCCAGCCGATGCCGGGGCAGGTGAACCCGCAGCAGGCCGCGCAGATGGACCAGCTCATCACGGGACGCCTTGAGGCAGGCCACCCCACGCGGATGGGCTCGAACGTCCCGTCGCAGAGCCTCATGAACCCGATCCGCCTCCAGGCGGCGTGGCTGCTCAACCACGACCCGAATGTCCGGGGCAACGTCCAGCAGGCGGTGACGCAGGCGATCATCAACGTGACGGGCAAGGACGGCAGCAACGTCACGCAAAACCTGCACGTGCTCCCGGCGATGCTCGGCGGCCAGCCGGGGCCGTCCCAGCTCGTCCCCGTGGACCCGTCCAAGATCGCGTGGCCGGCCGGGATGCCCGTCCCCCAGGAATACCAGGCGCCGGGACAGGGCCAGCCATCCGGCCTGGCGAACACGATCGCGAACGGCAGCGGCCAGCCTGGCGCACCCGCGGCGCAACCGGGGCAACCGGGGCAACCGGGGCAGCCTGCACAGCCGGCGCCGCCCCAGAACCTCCAGGCGTCCCAGATAATGGGCCAGGCGCAGGACGCGATAAACGCTGTCCAAGCCTCGAACGACACGCCCGTGGTCAAGCAGCAGAAAATCCAGATGATCAAGCAGCGGCTTGAGCAGATGGGCGTCCTGCCGAACCTGCCCCCCGGGACGCCGCATTAAGCCATGGCGGGGCTCTTCGATGACATCGTGAGCGGATCGGCGCCGGCCGCTTTGCCCTCCGCGCCTGCCGCGCCCCCGCCGGCCGCTTTGCCCTCCGCGCCTGCCGCGCCCCCGACGAATATGTTCTCAGACATCGTCGGCACACCCGTTGCCGCGGCCGCGGCCGTGCCGCCCCCGGTCACGACGGGAGACCTGACCCAAGGCCCGGGGCCTTCGCTCGGCGAGCGGTTCTCGACCGCTGCGGCCGAGGGCTTCAACCACACGCTCATGGGCGGCGCGGTCAACGCGCTGACGAGCGGATTTTACTCGGGCGTCCAGAACCCGATCGACCCCAACACGGGGCAGCCGATCTCCGGGCCCACGCCAGAGCAGCAAGCCGTCCAGGCCGAGCAGGCGCCGGACCAAGCCTACGCGGCCGAGCCGGCCGCCCAAGGCGTTCTCGGGCAGGCCGCGACGGTTGCCGGCACGCTCGTCGGCGGCGCCGCGTCCCCGGAAAGCCTCGTCGCCGGGCCCGAAGGCTACGGCGCGGTGCGCGCGGGCGAAGCCCTCTTGCCCACGGTCATCAAGTCCGGGCTTGTCCAGGGTGCCGTCCAGGGCGGCGCGAACGCCGTGGCGCAGGGCGAGAACATCGCGGCCGGCGAGCAGACGGGAGGCTTCTCCCCCGGCGAGGTCGCACAGTCCGCGGGCATGGGCTTCGGCCTCGGCGTCGCCGGGCCGCTCGCGGGCAAAGTCGTCAATGCCGTGCGCGGTGAGAAGGCCCCCACGAACCTGTTCGATGACATCGTCAACGCGAAGGGTGACGAGGCTGCGCAGCCGGCACCCGCCGAGGCTGCGCAGCCGGCACCCGCCGAGGCAGCGAACCCGCCCCCAGGCGAGGCCCCCGCGGCCGAGAACCCTTTCGCGGATATCGTGAACGGGGCACCCCCGGAAGCGGCCCCGGCGGAAGCGGCCCCGGCGGAAACCGAGACACCCAGCGTTCCGCAGGAGCCGGCCGCGGCCGCCGCGGTCGAGCAACCGCAAGGCGCGGCGCCACCGCCAGACGATGGCACGCCGCTTGCGCCGAGCGCGCCGGCCGAGCCCGCGGAGGTGTTACCAAACGCCGACACGGAGACGAACATACCGGCGGAAGGTGACGTCACGGAGTCGGGCTTGGCCGCGTCCCCGGAGGACCAAACCGAGACGCCAGCGTCCCAGCCGTCCCAGCCGTCCCCGGAAGAAGTCCAGGCCGCTCTGGCGTCCGAAGAGTCGCCGACCGCTGCGCCCCCCGCGGATGACAGCGCGCCTCTTGAACCTGCGAGCGAAACACCCGAGCCCGTGCTCGCGGACGCGCGATCGGGTATCGGCGTCGTAGACCAAGGGCACCTCAATTCGGGGACGTCGCCTTACGTCCAGGTCTTCCGGGACGCGGGACGCGATCCCGCGACCGCGACCTCCCTCCCGATCCATAACCAAAACAGGGTCATCGCGGATCATCTCGAAAAGACGTTCGGGCTCCGGCATATCGAGATGGCCCCCCGCCAGGACCCGAAGGAAATCCGCGACCAGCTCTCGAACTTCTATAATGGCGGCCGTGAGATGGCGTCGGCGCTCGGGATGCCGAATAAGGCGCTCGGCCTGGACGGCCGGCTCGCTCTCACGACGAAGCGTTTCACCAAGAAGACGAGCTATCTCGGCGCCTACGCACCGGGGAACCGCGAGATCATTCTGCCGGGCCGGTCCAACAGCTTCGCCCATGAATGGACGCACGCTTTCGACCACCATATGGCCGAGGTCCTGCTCAATAACCCCAAAGCCAAACGGCTTCTGTCCACCACGGCAGCCGCGGCAACGGGCCGGCTCGACAAGGTCCCTGGCAGCTCTGCCGAGGGCTTCGCGAATGTCATGCGCGCGATCTATGGCAAGGACGCCGCGACCGCGGCCGAGGCGCTGCGCATGCACTATCTCACGGGGTCCAATAACAAGAGCGTCGCCTTCAACGCCAAATTGCGGCTCGACGAGATCAAGAACCAGTTCGTCAAGAACGCCGAGGCAGCAGGTGGCCCCAAAGGATATTATGCGAACCCGGCGGAACTGCTCGCGCGGTCCCACGAAGCCTATGTGTCCCAAACCATCCGGGACGCGGGCGGCGACACGCGCGGCGTCGCGAAGCCCACGCACACTGGCGTGTCCCCCGAGTTCGATCGGCTCTATCCCCAAGAGGACGACCGGGCGCGGATTTTCCAGGCGTATCGGGACATGCACGACGCGCTGCGGCGCGAGCAAATCCTGGGCGATCATGCGGCCGCGCGGCCGGACGGCCAGGACATCATCGACCCGACCCAATGGCACAAGATGGCGGACACCCAGGCCGACCCCGGCCTCACGGCTTCGCTCAAGCGCGAGGCCCAAGCGTTCAAGGGCTTCCGCAACAAACTTCGCCACAACCTGGGATACGACGAGACAGCAGCGCACGCCGGCCCGCTCACCCTCAAGGTGCGCACCGGCGACGCACTCGCGAACCTCGTCGCCACCGCGCGCACGGTCGGCAATCGCCTGACCAAGCGCCAGCCGAAGGGCGCCGCGCGGGACGCGTTCCAGGAGATTATGGACAAGCTGACGCCGGCCGAGCACCTTCGGGACGCGGCGCACGCCGCGCACCGTTGGCTCGGACCCGTCTTCGAGGAAGACGTCCGCGAGCACTCGCGCGGGAACATCAACAAACTGACGAATATCCTGGACGCCCATAAGCTCGGCAGCATGTCGGCCGAGGAGAAGCTGATGCTTCGGCACGTCCTGACCGAGGGGGACAAGCCGTTCACCAGTCCCAGCGGCCGCACGACAGCGATCCCGAAGAGCGTCAGCGAGGCGGCCGGCAAGCTGCGCTTCCTCCTCGACCAGGAATGGGAGCGGAACCGCGAGGCCGGGATTGATATCGGCTACGCCCGATCGGGGTATTTCCCGCGCCAGTATGACGACCACCGGATTTTTGGGGACCCGGTGGGGTTTAAGCGCCAGGCCGCCAAGCTTCACTCGATCATGTTCGATAGCGAGGTGGGGGACGACCCGGAGAAGCTGCTCGAAGCTCACGACCGGCTGCCTAAGGACGTGCGCGAGGGGATGCCCCAAGACGTCCGGGACGGGATGGCCGCGCTCCGCAAAAACCTCAAGGATCAGGACAAGCTCACCGCCCAGATCGAGACCGCGCCCGGCGAGGACAAGCCGGCGCTCCAGACGAAGCTCGACCAGCTCAAAGGCGATGCGGCCGATCTGCACGAGAATTTCCACGAGCAGGTCCGGGACATCTACGCGCACAATGCAGCCAACGATTGGTTCACCCGGATCAACGCCGGCGACCCGACAGACTTCGATACCCGCGGGCCGAACGCCGCCTATCTGAATAAGCGCGTCCTGCCGCCCGAGGCGGACGAGATCATGCGCGACTATATGGTCAACGATCCGACCGAGGCGCTGCCCTCTTATTTCCAATCCAGCGCCCGCAAGATCGCGTTCGCGAAGCGGTTCGGCGTGGGCGGGAAGCACCTCGACGATCTGTTGACCCAGGCCAGTGACGGAGGCGCCCGGGGCGAGGACATCGCCGCGATGCGCCGGCTCGTCGAAACCGTGACCGGCAGGCAGAAATCCGGCGTGGCGCCGCCGGTCGAACGGGCCATCAACACCGTTCACGCAATGGGCTCGATCGCGCTCATGCCGCGCGCCATGTGGTCCTCTCTGTCCGAACCCGTGTCCACGCTCACGCGAACGGGCAGCACGAAGGCCATGTTCGAGGCTTTCGCCAACCAGATCGGGGACATCGCGCGCACGGCCGGCAGCCGGCAGCGGGCCGAGATGGCGAATGCGCTGGGCATCACGATCAGCCATTTGCACGACAGCATCATCAATGACCGGACGAACGCGCACTATGACGATAGCCCGCGCCTGTCCAAGCTGATGACGAACTTCTATAAGCGATCGGGCCTCACCGCGCTGACGAACTCGCAGCGCCGATCGGTCATGGCGGCCGGCCACACGGCGCTGGGCGCTTGGGGCAAAGACCTGACAGGGACGAACGCACGCCTGGCGCGCGACGCGGCCGCGCAGTTCCGCGAGCTGGGACTTCGGGACGCCGACCACCAGGCGTTCGCCAAGTTCCTCGCGGATCGGCCGGGGCTGCCGACCCTCCAAGACCTTGAGACGCCCGAGGGGCGGGCCTGGGGGCAAGCGATCTCGCGCCTCACGGACAAGATCATCCAGGACCCCATGAAGGTGGACAAGCCGCTCCTGTCTCAGTCGCCCGTCGGCCGGCTGGGCTTCGGCCTCATGTCCTTCAATTATTCGTTTTACCACAACGTCATAGAGCACTTCTTCGAGACGCACACGGCACGCGTCGGCGAAGGCTATCGGGACGCCCGGAACGCGGGGAGCGGCCGGATCGGAGCGCTCAAGGGCGCCGTAGCGCCGGCGGCCCGCGCTGTCACGCATGGGCTCGCGGCCGCAGCGGCCACCTATGCCGCGGCGCTGGCCGCGACAACCCTGCGCGAGCGGCTGTTCAACGGCGCGACCTGGGACGAGCACCAGAAGGACGGGACGCTCGGGGACTGGCTGAGCGATCTGGCGATCTCGCGCACGGGCATCAACGGGCCGCTCGATCCCGTGATCCAGGCGTTCACCGGCCTCAAATACCAGCGTGATCTATCCAGCCTCGTCGCCGGTGCGCAGCTCGGCTATTTCCTCCAGTCGGCCGGCGACATCGTCAAAGCCTTCGCGGCGCCGTCCCCGAACACGAACACCTCGGACTTCAACGCGATCAAGGGGGCGTGGCAACTGCTCGCGGTCCCGGCCATGTCCGCGCTTTTCTCGGCGCTGCCCGGGGGTCCGTTGACGGGTTTTCTCTACGGCACCGGCATGCAATACGCGACGGGGCAGAACGTGGGCCTGGGCGTCGCTTCGCATTTCGTGGGACCGAAGGGGACGGGGGTAGACGGCACGCCGCCCCCTGGCTCGGCCGACGACACGGGCGGCGAACTCAACCCCGCGACCGACGAGCTGGCGCCGCAGAAGGCCGCGAGCAGTGGGTCCTCCGGGACGGTTGCGGGCATCCCCGTCGGGTTGCTGGACGATCTCGCGAACCCGGCGTTGCGGGTAGCCGCGCCCATGTTCACGCGGCTGCCGTTTGTCGGCAAGGCCGCCGTGGCGGCCGCAGCCGGCACCGCCGCGGTCCACGGGCTGGCGAAAGAGTTCTCCCGCTTCACGAAGCCCGATCAGGACTGAACGCGGTCCTCATAGAGAAAAGGCTTCGGGGCCGGGGGCGGGCTTGGGGTAGCGGCCGGCGCCTCGTGCGCCTCCTCGTATTCGGCGTTCACCCGATGGAGCAGGTTCCATAGCCCGACGATCGCGGCGACGATGAGCATCCCGATCAGGACGCCCCATCCACCCACCCAGCCGGCCAGTTCGCTGCCACCGCCGCAGAGGATCATCCCGACGATGAAGGTGCAGACATACCGCATGGCACGCCCCCTTATGACACTGGTGTAACGGCTACTCCGTGCTGCATCGCCGCGCAAGCTTTTTAGCCAACACGGAAACTTGCAGATATATTCAGGGGATTTTGAGGGTGTTGGTTGGTGCTGTTTCCCTTACCAAGGGAGTGCTCTACCACTGAGCTACAGCAGCGCGCGACACGATGGCGCGGCGCCCCTATAGCCGGGACGTCCTAGGGACGCAAGGGGCTGGGAAATTTTAGGGGCCCGGACGGGTCCCGGGGGCGGCCGAACAGAGGGTGATCGCTAACCACCACAAGCCACCACAAACCGCCATTCCTGCCATGCGATGCAGCTTTTTCGGGGTTGTGCTGCACGGTGCAGCACACCGATGTTCACGGTTTGAGCTACCCCCGGACCCCTTTCGCGAACCGATGGAGAGCCGCCGCCCGGTGGTAGACCTTGGGGAAATGCCGCAGCAGATATTGCTTGGCCCTGTCCTCTTCCTGCTCGTATCGGCTGGCGTCCGAGTTCGCCAAATTGCCGCTCGTCGTGGCGCTAAAGGGGCCGTGCTTGAAACCCTCGTTTAGGTGCCGGAAGCGGTGGCCTTTGATGCGAAGGTCCCGGAACCAGGTGGTCCCGGTGTCCGTCGTCATACACCCGATCGGGATGACGGGACCGACGGGGAACACGTCGGGACGCGTCTTCCTCAGGTTGATCAAGGCTGCAAATTCGTTCAACCGGCACTCGGGGAGGGGGTATGGGTGCTCGGGTGTTACCGAGGAAATGTGGGTTCGGACGCCGCGGTGCTCCTGCAAAAGCGTCTCAACCTCTTCATACGTCGGCCGGAAATCCTCATGCGTCTCCCCGCTGCACCGGCCGGCGTAGCTCGCTGGGCAGTTCCAGCATTGCCCGACCCGGCCGACGCCGGAAAAAGTGTCACCTTCCATGTGATCGAGCATCAAGCCGATGACGTCCTTTAGGTAGAGCACGTCATTGTGGGTGATGAAGAGGTGCCCGGCCGAGCTATCCTCCCACGCAGCTTGATACCGGATAGACCGCCGGTAGCCGGCTTCCGGCAAGCGCCGGCGTTCGGTGAACTTCACGCCGTGATGCATCTCGGGCCGGTGGACGGCAAAGCTGGTCTCCGGGAAGCACCAGGGAAGGAAGGAGACCACCTCCCCGTGAGGCTGCTCCTTCTCCTCCTGGATGAAGACCGTCCCGATATGCTGCTCACTGTGATGAAGCAGGGTCGCTAAGGTGACGGCGGTCTGGAACGGCTTCCCGTAGACGCAAATTGCGATATCGACTGTGGTCATGACCCCCTCGCAGCTCTCGTGCCAGGGAAGAGGCGGTCAATCCTCAACCCCGTCAAGGGCAGGGAAGCCCTTCGGGGTTGTAACAGGTCCGGCACTCACGGAAATGAGGGTCGCTGTGGCCGATGCCGTAGCACTCCCATCCACCCCCGCCGCACATAGGGCAGGGCATCTCTTCCGTGTCCTCGGCCGCGAGATCGACCCCCATGAGGTATTCAGGCTCGGCCAGCGGGGACGGCTCGTGATCGGGCGCCCCACGCCACCAGCCATCTATGCAGACCTCACTCACGGGGTGGTTCATTCTTCGGCTCATGCCGCCGGCCGATATGGATGCCGCCGCATGTGAGGCAGCGATATGCGTCGCCGCCCTTACCCCCGCGGCGGTGCGGACCGGACTTCCTCCGCTCGCGGGCGACGCGCTTGGCAACGGCCATGCTCTCGAACTTGACTTTGCCCTGACACGCCCAGGGGGACGGGTTCTCACCCCTCATAGCCCCACGTCCTCCAGCGAGAGAGGACGTCGACCGCACTGCGCGTCCCGCAGGCGTAAGGCATCCTCGGGCGCGCAAAGCTTCGCGTTCGGGTCCCGGCGCCGCAGCAGGGACATGGCGCTGCACTGGCGCAGGGTGATCGGGACGGCACCCTGCGCTATGGCCTTGGCGCGGTGCGTCTTCGAGACGTCATAGTGATCACCCTGATACCAGCGCCGCAGAAGCCCGATCGCGGCCGCCATCGCGTGGAGTTCCTGCTCGGTGTCCGCGATCATGTGCGACATCTTCATGCGGCCGAACTGCCCCATCGGGTATTCGTGCATGTCGTCCACATAGACGGTCAAAACGCATACTCCTCATCGCTTGCTTTTCGGAACAGCACGGCTTTGCCTCGATGCGTGTTCAACCGAACTGTGACGGGCTCCAGATGCCCGGGGTTCACGCAGCACCGCATGAAGCAGAGATGATCGAGCACGAGACCGGCGGGGATGGGCCCCACCAGAAGCTCATAGACGAGACGGTGCGCAACGGGTTCAGTCTTGGTGCGCACGTCCCAGGCGCGGCCGTAGCCGTTGCGGTTGATCCGTCCTACCCAGAACCAACACGGCGTCCCCAACTCGGAATGGATTATCTCCGAGATGCGTATCCGGCCGGCGAGGGAGCACCCGAGCAGGTCAAGCCCGGGGCTTAGGTCGAACAGATTGTCGTCAAATTCCCGCATCTCGGACGGCCTTGCAGAGTGCGTGAAAAAGGAACTCGGGGACGGTATCGGCGGTCTCACCGCCGTCTATCTCGACTAGCGTCGTCGTGTCCTCGAACTTGAAGCCCCTCTCATTGAGAGCTTCGACAAACGCCTTAGCGGCTTCATCAACGCGCGAGGCAGGGGGACCATCCTCGGCAGGCTGATACGTCGCGGCGAAGATGTCTGGCTTGCATGGGTATTCCTCGCCTTTCACACCCTTGATGATCCAGTCGCCGGGGCTGACGAGATGGCCGCCCTCTAACGTATAAATCCACCCGTAATCATCGGGTCGATAGTTGACCTCACTGCTAAGAAAATCATACTGCGATGAGGGCACTTCCGCGACGGAAGGGTGATCGCCATGCTGGTGCCACTGCGTGGCTTCAATCACGACGGGCTTTTTGCGAAACTTCGTCATTTCTTATGTCCTTGTGTGGGGATTGTTGAAATGCGGTGATCGTATCGCGCGAACACAATCGACGGGTCCTGCGTTTGTTTCAGACGATATCGAAGGGTGTCGAAGCGGATACCGAAGTGTTCGGCCGCGTCGGTCAGGAGCATCCGGCCGGCTGGCGTATCCACCCAACGGTTTGACCGGCGATTGCGGGCTTGTTGTTGCGCGGTCGCCCAGTAACAGTTGCGTGGCGAATACCCGGTATTGTTGTCGCGGCGCTCCAGCGTGAGCCCCTGCGCGTAGGTCGGCCCCATGTCTTCCAAAAACGCAGCGAAAGACGACCACCGCTCACAGATTGTGATCCCGCGACCGCCGTAGTCAGCCCAAAAGGCCGCCTTTGGGTTCAGGCAACGTTGCCGCATCGACTTCCAAATATTGTAGAGGGGGTTTCCACTCTGCCCGTGAGTGCGCGTCATTTCTTGTAGCGCCTCCCAACCCAGCCTTCGGCCGCCGTAGGAAGTCCCGGTGCCCACGCTGGGGGTGTGCGCATGATGCGGAGGAGAAAATCGAGTGCGTCTTGCGCGAGATGTTCGGGTGCTTCGCCGAGCAGTTCATCGTGCATGTTGCCTAGCAGATGAAGGCGCAAGACGTGGGCGCGGGGCATATTGTGCCCCGTCGCGCGCTGCGCGTTCTTTATGTTGATCATCGCTTCTGAGAGAACGTCCCGGTCAGTTGCCTGGACAATGTTCTCGACGATCTTGCCCCCATAGGTGCGTTGCTGAGACCATTTCTTGGTCTTCGGGTCCACACCCATGAAGGTGATCTCGTCCCGTCCCGAACCATCTGCACGGGGACGCAGCTCAACGTTGTGGTAGACCAGCTCACTGCCCGAGGGCAGAACGATGCGAACCGCCTTACCCGTCTTGCGGAAGGCCACGCGCCCGACGGTCTCGGACGTGCCGTGCGGAGAGACCGCGATATGGCGAAACGCACGGTCGCAATCCCACCAGAACGACACGACTTTGCTGTTCAGTTCGCGCCAGCGGCGCACGTATTCTTCGGCTTCTTCGAGTGTCAGGTTCAGGAAATAGGGCGCGGCCGCAGCGGTCGCCTGGAACTTCTCGGCTCCCATACCGAAGCCGCAGGCAAGCACAAGGACTTTGCCAAGCTGGCGGTTGTCACTGCCGACCTGGCGCGCGGTAAAGGTGTAGACGTCCTCGCCGGCCGCGAAGATCGCGAGGATGTCTGTCTGCCCGGCATACCATAGCGTGAGCCGCGCCTCGATCTGGGACAGATCGGCCGAGACGAGAAGATAGCCCGCGCTTGCGATCAGGCACCCACGCAGCATGGAACTGATCGCGTCCATGACGGTGCCCGGGATCAGGGGCGCCAGCTCGGCAGCCGTGATCTGGCATTTCGTGATGAGACGGAACAGGCTCGCGAGGTTCTTGATCGTCCCGCGCGGCATGTTCTGGGGCTGGATGCGCCTGGCTGCCCAGCGATGTGTGCGGCCGGCGCCGCAGTATTGGAACAGTCCGCGGGCTCGGCCGTCGGGGCTGACGCCCTTGCGCATGGCCGAGAGTTTCGCCGTGCTCGCCTTGGCGGCTTCCTGGCGGGTGAGCAGGATGTCCCGCACGCGCTCGCACGCAAGCGCAGTTCCGGGACCCCACTGCTTTAAGAGGCCCATGACTTCTGTGAGCGCCGTCGCGACAGTGTTCTTGGTAAGGTCCGGGACGACAATGCTCGCGTCCGCGAGCTCGGCGATAATCCTCGCGCCCTGGTTGCACGTCGTGGCTCGGCCATTAGTAAGCCGGGACATGTCCGCGTTGAGGCGCACGCCCTCGCTCTTGGTCAGGGCTTCCAGCTTGTCCACCAACGGCAGGTCAATCATGATCCCGCGTTGGTTGATCTCAGCGTCGATCAGAAATATCTCGCGTTCTCGCGGGGGCAGGGCGGGCAGCGCGTCGTCCAAGGCGCACTCGGCCCGGACGTCGTTCTCGCAATCCTCCAGCAATTCCGCGAGCCTGTCCGGGTCGGTCTCGTGCCACCAGACCGGCGCAAGCGTCGCCTTGTCGTATCCGCGGGGACGGGACATCCGCTTGATGCGGGCTTTCTTGGCGGGGTCGATCTGCACGGAAAGGTTGAGCGCCGCGCACACGTCGATGAGGCCGGCCGGCAGGCCCCAATAGAGGGCCCGAGCCATCGTGCAGTCCCAAACGTGCAGGCGCGGGATAAGCCAGCCGTGCTTAGGCCCGAGATGCTTTACCCAGCAGTTCAGCTCAAAGAGAAAGTTGTGCGCGACGATGCGCCAACCGCCTTGGCTCAGCTCGGGGACGAAATACGGGATACCGTCCCCGGGCAGCCACTTGATGATGGGTCCGTCGTCGATGCGGTAGTAGACGCAAATCAAGATCGTGCTCGGGTGCGCCCAATAGGCTTCGGCCCCCAGGACTTTCAGATCGCCCTCAGACGTGCTCTCGACGTCCATGCAGAAGCGACGGACGCTCATAGCGCGCCGGCCAGCGCCAGGGCGCTCGCGACCAACCCCACGACGATAGCATTCGCGGCGATGATCACTCCCAAGGAGCCGAGAAAGCTCCACGAAGACCGAAACATTCCCGGGTTGGGAAGGGGGCCGAGGTATTCGGCCGCCAGCTCGTCCGGTGTTAGGTCATCCTGGGCGTAGTCGTCGGGACCGGGGCTCATGCTACGGTCCCCGTGATTTCCTCGAAAAGCGCCATAGCAGCGCGGCCGAGGCGGAAACGTTCCGTGTTGGTGATTGCCCAGAGGATGTATCGGGGATCACAACGGATGATGGTCTCGACGGTTTCCTGCGCGTATTTGCCAAAGCCGATCTTGTCGTCGAGCGCATAGAGGACGATGGAGCCGGTGAGGCTTTGGAGGGCAACACGGATGATGTCCTCGACGGGGGCCTCCCGCACTCTCGCCATTTCCAGGAGCTTCGAACCCAACTCCTCGGAGAGGAGAATATTCATGACGGGTGTCCTTTCGTATTAAGTGACGCCAACCAACACCCGGCGCAGAGATACCCCTGCGCCGGGACGCGGCTTAGAACGGGCTGTCTTCCTCTTCGTCCGCAGGGGCGGTCGTGCCGTTCCCCACTTTCGTGAAGTCCGCGGCCGCGGCCTTTTTGCCGTCCATGCGCGGCATGCTCGCATTCGTGATCTGCACGTTGTTCAGCATGCAGCTCACGCCCTTGTTTCCGCCCTGGTCGTAAGGGAAGAACACGACGGTCGCGCGGCAGAGCTGGCCGGCCCAGACGGCCTTGGGGTCGATGATGTCGACGCAGTTCGCGTCCACGATGCCCGGGCGGTCCTTGGTCCAGGGATTGATGAACACTTTCCCCTGCACGAAGCCGGTATACTTGGACTTCTCCAGCGCGTCCCGGAACGGCAGGCGCAGCGTCTTGACGAACGCAGCGTCCTTGCACTTGCCGGCGCCCCATTCGTGGTCGATCGCCTCGGCCACTGCGGCGCGCATGTCCTTCCATTCGGGGGACGCGTTCGCGCCAAGCGGCTTCTCGTCAGTCAGGATCAGGGTGAAGTTGAAGCGGGGATCGCCACCGCGCACGACGGGCTCGGCCACGAACAGATGGTTGAACATGAGCATGCCCTCGGGCGTGAGGATGCTGCGGGGCTTGAATTTAGTGTTCGCCATTTGACTTATGTGTCTTTCGTTGTTGTGGTTACTGAACAGACGTCAACCTACACCCTAGGCAAAATCGTCCTGTGGTGAGTTCCGCGTCGATTTTTCTCCGGTTGGATCGGCGCTTTCGGGGACGAGTTTCACCCCCGAAGGCTTGGAGACGACGAGACCCTTGATCGCATCCCACCAAGTGTGGTGGATCGATTTTTCCATTTGGGCCGGAGTCTTGAGAGGCGCGGGCGCCATGAGCGCACCACGCACAGTGGCCTGGGGTTCACCCGTTTCCGCGAAGATTGCGTCGCAGAGATCGATGACGTTCGCCTTGTCCCAGGACCGGACGGGACGGGTTGGCTGCACACCCCAACCCGGGATGATCTCTTTACCGTTCGTGACCCGATCCATGGCGTGCTCCCGGATGGCCTTTGCGTGGTCGTCCAGGATCACCAATTCATTCAGCGCCTCAGCGAGTTGCGCGGGTGTGAACGTGACAAGCTTCGCGTTGTTCGGCCCGAAATCTCGCCGTGCGGCCTCCTGCCGCAGAGCGTTCCGGGCCGGACATCCGATGCGTGCCGGGCAGAACCGGCAGTGCTTGCCGGCCGCCAGCGGGGCGCTAGGCTGCATCACCGCCGCGATCGTCGGCTTGAGCACTTCCCGAACCCACATCTTCACATCCAGGGCCGTCAGGGAATAGCGACGGACCTTTTCCTGGCCGCGGACGTTCGGTTGCACGACGACCAGATCGACCGTGCGCACGGGGCCCGGAACTTCGAGGAGCGCACCCGCCGCGTAATAGAGAAGCTGCGGGTTGTCGATCACGTCCACGAAGACGCCAGCGCCGTTCTTGTAGTCACCCACGTCGAGGTGCTGGCGGTCCTCGAAATAGGCCAGTGCGTCCGCCGTCCCAAAGGCAGAGACGGGCAGCTTCTCGTCCGGTCCCCAATATGGGTCCAGACACACGCGCGTCTCCAGCGCGTGCCAGTCGGCCGCGCCGCGCCACGAACTGACGAGGTCAATGTAGATGCTCACGGCATCCACCATCTCTTGCGTCACTTCAACATCATGGCCGTCCACGGTGACGACCGTCCCGATTTCCTGGGACGGGTTGTAGCCCTTCGTCATGGCCTCCTCGGCCAGGGCGTGGGCCACGGTTCCGGTCGCGGCGTAGATCGTCGTCAGGCCCGTGCCCCCGACCTGCTGGGACAACCGGAAGCTACCCGGGCAAGCGATGAGCCGGGACATAGAGCTGGCGCCGATGAGCGAGTGCTGCGTCATGGCAGGTTGTTGACCTCGCACAGGTCCACGTCCGGGAGGAGGTCCATCTTCTCGGCCTTCTCCCGCGTGTAGAGAGAAACCCGCACCACCCCGATGATGCGGCCTGTCTCCGGTTCAAAGATCGAACCGACGCTCTCGTGACCCCCGAAGTCCGGGCGCAGCGCGACCTTGCTCGCGCCGAACACGCTCTGCATGAGCTCCTCCCCGAGGAGCTCCAGGCTAGGGGGCACCGCCCCCTTAAGCACGTCGAGATCATCTTGCGTGAACATGTCAGAATGCCATCTCGCCGACGCTCTCGGCGTCAGCGTCAGCATCGGCATCATTCTCGGCCAGGTCCGCCTCGTCGCCGACCGGCGCGCCCGCGTCCGTGCTGGTTGCGCCGAAGGTGGCGCGGAGCTTCTTGGCCTTATCCAACAGTTCGACCCCGCGCTCATCCGGGACCTGGACGAACTTGGTGACGCCCATTTCGTTTTGGAGCGCCTTCACGGCCTTGGCGCCGGCCGCGTCCCCGGGCTTGTGCTCAAGCTCGAAGCACTCGCGCAGGATGTCCAACGCCTGGTCCTTGGCTTCCTTGGGCGCGATCGTCGTGGGGGTTTCGGGCTCGGGTTCCGGCGCCTTGGTCTCTGCGGCGTCTCCCTCAGTGGTGGCCTTCGCCTTGCGGGAACCGCGCGTCGCGGGCTTGGCCTCGTCCCTGACGGCGGCGTCCCTGATGGCGGCGTCCGTGGCCGGGGCGTTCTGGGCGGGAGCGTCCGCGTCCTTCTTTTTGCTCGAGAAGGCTTCGATCGAAAACGTGCTGACGCCGGCGTCTTCAAAAATCGGCACAGGCAGGTTGTCCGTGATGCTCTTGAGCGCGGCCTTCAATTCGGCGGCGCTGTCGGCATAGATTGTCAGGTTGAAACGCATCGTTGTTTCCTCTGGTGGGATTAATCGAAAAGTTCACTGATCTCGCGGGCGCGGCGCGCGGCCGTGTTCGCGATGCGCACGTCCAAGGTCCCAGGCACGGTGGCGAGGTAGGCTTGGACGCCGTCAAGCTGCCCCATGCGGTGCGCACGAGAAGCGGCCTGATAGTTCACGCCGGGGGTTCCGGCGTATTCTGCAAAGAGTTCGGTCTTGGCGGCCGTCAGCGTGATCGCCGTCCCGGCCGCGGTAAGCTGCCCCAGGAACACCTCGACGCTCGGGTCTTCCTGGAATGCCTCGACGACGCGCTTGCGCTCGGCGTGCGGCGTGCGTCCGTCGAACAGGACGGGCGACCGATCGAGCAGCGCATCCCGGAGATTGTCCAGGACGTCCGTGTGATGAGCGAAGACGATCACCTTCGGTTCGCCGGCGTCCAGGCGCTCGCGCGCCCATTGAGCGCAGCCCGGGACCTTAGCGAGGCCGAGCACGCGGCGCTGCGTCGCCTGGTTCGTGAAACCAGCCACGAAGCTCGTAACCGTGGCGTCGTCCAACCCCTCGAAGTCGCCGGGCGGGATGTCGTTGGCCGCCAGCATCTCATCATAGATAGCCTGGACCACGGCAGCGTCCGCGCGGATTGGCGCGACGAGCCAATCCAGCGCGGGAAGCTCGGGCATGACGTCTTTCTTGAGGCGGCGCAGCAGATGCGGCGCGAACGCGGCGCGCAAAACCTTCTGGTTGCGGGAACCTTCGATCACCCGGCCATAGGTCGTGTTGCGGACGACACAGAACTCATCCTCGAACGCTTGCTGGTCGGGGACGCTCCCGTGGAACAATCCCGCCAGGACGGAGGGGAAAAGCGCCCGTAGATGCGTGAAGACCTCGCCGGCGTGGTTCGGCGTCAATGTGCCGGACAACACCCACGCGCGCTCAGCATTGCCCGCAATTGCGTCGGTGAGATCACAATTCTCGCCGTAGGTGCGCTGCGTCCTGTTCGAGCCGGCCGTCTTGAGGTATTGCCCTTCGTCGATTATGACGAGGTCCCATTTTGTGCAAGTGCGAAGCGCCCTGTAACGGTCGACGCTTTTCGTCAGCGAGATCGTGTCAAAGCTGACGAAATAGAAGCCGGGCGGGGAAAAACCGAAATTGGAGGCCACGTCCAGATCGGTGAAACGCCGAGCCGGCGACCATTCTTTGATCTGTTGGGGCCACGAGACCCCAGCCACCGCGGGGCCAATGCACAGGACGCGACGGAGACCAAGCTTGTCCGCGGCGTCGAGAACCTGTGCGGATTTTCCGAGCCCAGCATCGTCGCTCAGCAAAGCGTAAGTCCTAGACTGCAAGAAATCGCTGCCCTGGACCTGAAACTCTCGCAATTGCGGCATCAGCGTTTCCGACGTGTTAGCGTTATTTGGTGGTTGGTGTCTGCCGAGCGTAGGCAGATGTCTGTCTTAGCCCCGCGCCGGTGGTTTTGCCAGCGCAAAATTACTCAATCGATTATATTGATCGTGAAGTGTCCGAACATTACAGCGGGCACCTCGCGATAAGCGCGCTCTCCGCGCGGCCGTCGTCTTTCACACGAGAAAACATAGCGGCGTATCGAGGAAAAAGCTGGCTCGCGCGCAGCCGCGAGCCGTCCTTGCCGGCCGGGACGCGCAGCCTTGTGCGCCACGTCTGCGGAGGCACGAAATAGACAGGGATTTCCAAAGCCGCTGCTATACCGCGCAGCAAACCAAAACCTGCCCCAAAGTTGAAGGATGCGCTCGCGCTCTGGCCCATGACGCCGTTGACCTGTTCGATGACCATTCGGTCAGGGGACAGGGACCGGACAAGACGCGCGTATTCCGCGTCCACGTAAACGGTTCGGGACGCCGACTTGCCGACGGCGATCTTCGCCGTGGGAGCGTCGTGAATGATCAACGCTTCCAGGTCATCGTCCCATAGCGTGATCGCGCCCGTGAGACCCGGGTCTGCGCCGAGAATTCTCACTTAACCACCAACGGGGGCGAACACTTCGGACCGTGGGCCCGGCAGTAAGCGGGCATTATGCAGGTCGAGCAGGACCAAAGCTGAGGCGCCGCGTGATTTGCCTGCGTTTGCGCATCCGCGAGGTTCGGGTCCACGCCCTGGCAGGCGGCGCGGTTCTCGCGCATGGTCCGGGCGATGCACTGGCCCCAATCCGCGCACGCCCGGCTGTTCGAGCAATCCTCGCAGACGCCTTCGGGCGGCGCGTGCTCCGCGTCCCGCCATTCCTTGGGACGGTCGTCCAGGGACGCAGGGAGCGTCCCCGCGTCGATGCGCCGCAGGCATTCCATCGCCGCGAGGGCGTTCCATGCCGCGAGCCCTAAGTTCGGCTCGCCGCTATCCGCATCGATCAGCTCGCCGCGCTTGACCTTATTGAGGTGCCGCTCGGCCGAGGCGAGGGTTTCCATGATGGGAAGCCCCTTCTCCCAATTGCGGTCCTCGTATTTCCTGGCACCGAACGTCAGGATGCGGGCGAGCACCAGGCCCCAGGACGGAGGGATCAGATCGAACCGGGGCTTCCCCCGGTTCTTGCGCATGGCGCCCGTCTCCGAGACGGACATCTCGCCGTCCTGCGCGGCGCCGGCCGCGGCAAGGGCGTCATCGAGGGCTTTGGAGATGGTCATGCCGCAGCTTCCGTGCAGCAACCCTCTCTGGTCTCGCCGCGGGCCTTCGCGATCTCGCACATGATGGTGCCAGCGAGCGGGACAAGCGCAGTCGTCTTGGCCCCTGGGACGACCTTAAGCATAGGCGCCAGGATCGGCTCGAAATCGGGCTCGACCTCATATAGGCGCTCGAACGTATACATCGTGCTGAGCAGCGCCGAGAGGTCGGATGCGAGTTTGCTCTTGTCGTTCTTCAATGCCTCCCGATCGAGGAGGAAAAGCCGCACGCGCTCATTCAGCTCGTCGTCCCGCACGGTAAGGCGGACATACCCGGTGTAGCTGCAGCCCTCATACGGAACGCAAAAGGACAACCCATCGCCCTCTACGAAACCGCTCCACCCGTCCTTTGTATTGACTACAACCTTTGTAGCCTTGGGGAACCACGTCTCGGGGAGCGCACTGATTTGAGCGAGGGTGTCTTTGCCGACGTGATGCGTGATGAGGGCCTGAAACAGCTCTTTCTCGCGGGTGAGCATCGCGCTCTCGCGGCCTTTGAACGCGTATTCGAGAATGCGCTTGGCGGCGTTCGCGCGCAGGGTTTGGTTGAACCGGGTTGCGGTCATGGTGTCTTCTCCGGGTTTTGGTGGGTGGCGGGGCTACAGGCCGACATCCTCAAGGGAGGGCCGGTTGTCGGGGCCTTCGCAGCGAAACAGGCGGCTGACGGACATGCCGTGATCAAGGCAATACTCGACCAAGGGCGGCAGCCATTCAGCCGAGATGCGGTTCCGGTAGCGCCAGACGCTCACGGTTGCCGGCCGAGGCGGGATCGTGAGGCGGTCGGATTGGGCGCAGATACGGATGACGCTCTCGTTATCCCCGCAGAACTCAAGGATTTGTTTGCTGTCCCAGACAAGCATGGGCGTGTCTCTCATCGGTGTGTCGTATAGCCAACACCAACCTACACCCACGTAATCCTTTATGTCAACACTGACATTCTACGCTTTTGTGAGGCGATTTTTGCTTGTATGTCTGACAACAGTGTTATATCGGCCACGCGACGACGCCGTAAGCACATTCATTACGCAGACCACCAGAGGGTATACCCATGGTCCAGAAACCGATCCGAACGCCTCTCGAAAAGCTCGAACTGTCTGAATTTTCAAAGCGCCTAACAGATTTGATGGCACGACGCGGGCTCTCACAGAGCGACGTTGCCCGCGCTATCTGGGGCACGACAACAGACGGCCGGGGGCGCGAGGTCGCGCGCAACCGGGACAGGCTAAGCCATTATGTCCGCGGGTCGCAGATGCCCGAACCCAAAACGATGTCAGCGCTGGCGAAAGTGCTCGGGGTCGAAATGGCCGATCTAAATCCAGCGCTAGACCGGGACGCGGCCGGGCGCGGGGCAGAGCAACCATTGTTGACGATGGTCGGCGGTCGAACCGATATGGCTGTGCTCTCGATAAATCGCATGGTGCCCCTTAAGCTGGCGGTCCAGATATTGCAGCTATTGTCCGAGGCCGACACCGAATGAAACGGTTGCTTACACAAGACGAGGTAGCTGAAATACTTCGTTGCAGTGGGACAACCGTTGCCCGGCTGCGTGCCTCGGGAGAGCTGCCCTATATCCCCGGACGGCCGGTGAAAATCAGGGAAGAGGATGTGTCTCGATGGATAGCGAAAAACGCCTCGCGAAAAACCGCTCGGGATATTGGGAAGTCCGCTGGACCGAGCGGGACGACAAAGGCCGAGGCCGCACGCGAAGCTATTCGACGCACGCGACTGACCGTGAGATTGCTGAAAAAGTAATGCGGCAGGTCGCGCGTGACGAGGACGCGCGTGCTCTTCGTGCGGGCGCGGTGGTGGTTGGTGCGGTGCTGGATGCCTACGAAAAGACCATCGTGGCGCGTGGCGTTGGGCCCACGCAACGCGTATGCATCAAGCAACTCAAGGACTTCTGGGGAGACTACGCGCCGGAAGACGTCACCCCGGAGGCGGTGCTGGATTATCGGGCGACGCGCAGCGTGGCGGACGGGACGCTGCGGCGCGAGCTGAATGTCCTGGTGGCGGCCTTCAATTGGGCGGTGAAGCACGGGAAACTCAAGGTCGCGCCTGCAGTGGACTTGCCGGCCGAGGGCACCCCGAGAGCGGTGTTTCTGGATGAAAAACTGGAGAGTGAGCTCTGGACCCTGGCGTCACGGGACGTGGACGGGGACGGGCGCCTTTCCAGAGCGGGAAGGTTCATCGCGATCGCGCTCGATACGGGCGCGCGGAAAGCCTCGATCGAGGGGCTGACCTGGGACCGGGTGGACCTGACGCGCGGCACGGTGGACTTTCGGGACCCGTCCATGCGCGCCACGAAGAAACGCCGGGTGGCGACGCCCATCCCTGCGAGGCTGATGCCCCTGATGGAGCGCGCCTTCCGGGAACGCGGCGGGAATAGGTTCGTGCTCGACCACGGCGGGAACATTCGTAAGACGTTCGAGACATTCATGGCGAAGCACGGCTTTGAGGACGTTACACCCCACACACTCAAGCACACGCGGATCACGCTCTTATTGAGGGCAGGGGTCTCGGTCTGGGACGTGTCCGCTCTCACGGGCACGTCGCCAGACACTATCCAGGGTGTCTACGGGCATCACGCAGCCGACAACAGGCTACGCGAGCAAGCCAATAAGCGCGCCAGCGCGGCTTAGGTTTGCGTCGGGATATGCGCCGGGGTGTATTGTTGATCCTGGGTATTGAGCTGGGATTGCTTGGCATTCTGCCAATCCTGTTGCGTCTGGGCCATATCCTTGGGCCCGACCGAAACGACGAGCGGAGCCGGCACAGTTTTCGCCAGCGACGCGTTGAGCTTGGCAGCCTGGGCTTGGGCGTCGTTCTTGGCGGCCACAAGGCGTGCGTGTGCCACCTGAAAATTCGCGAATGCGTGCTCCAGTTCATCCGTCACCACAGGGACGATCGTCCCGGCGTCGCGCACAAGCACATTCGAGGAGCCGGTCATGTCCCGACCGACCAGGTTCGCCAGACCGTCCACGGATTTGAGCACGGTGGCGCCATCGGCCGAGGGCGCAGTCTTCTCGTTCATCAGGATCGCGATCAGGCCGCCAGCGATCGGCAGCGCCGCCTCGCGCCAGGAGATAACGCCGGTGAGGGCACCCCCGACCGCGGGGATTGTCAGGGCCGTGCCGAAGATCGACGTCGCGGTCATGAGGTAGCTGGAGACTTTGTCCCATGTGGACGACATTTGTGTTTGTCCTTGGTGGTGTGTGGCGTAGGGAGTTTCAGATTGACGCCAGAAGACACAGCATGCAAGGCTGAAATGCGAAGGGGCGGCTCCGTGAAGAGCCGCCCCTTACTACCCTAGCCTGCCGGTCCCACCAAAGACCAACCCGTGCAACGCCAGATAACTATGGGGTGCGGGTTTCTGCAAGCCTTTTCCTCATAGGATGATAATTGATGGCCTCCCTGACAAACCAAGAGTTTCTGTCCGCATGCTTCGGCACCGCGGGAACGAGGGCGCATGTCACGGGCTTTGACGAAGACCCGGGCAATCTTGAGAGCCTGGGGCTCTCGTGGCGCTGGGCCGGCGACAAGTTCGGACGCCTGGACCCGAAGACGCTCGTAGGCACGAACAGCTATTTTACGATCAGCACATTCAAGGACGATCCGACCGACGGCCGAGCCCGGCGCCGCAAAGCGCTCTTTGATGCGACCTATGTGATTGTCGTCGACGACGTGGGCACGAAGGTCTCGGAAACCGATAAGCTGCCCCCGCCATCGTGGATATTGGAGACGTCACCCGGGAATTATCAATGGGGGTATATCCTGGACATGCCGGAGCGGGACGCGGGACGCGTCAACGCGCTGCTGGACGGGATGGTCAAGCTGGGGCTTTGCCCGGACGGCAAGGACCCGGGCATGAAGGGTGTCACGCGCTATGCGCGACTGCCAGAGGGCCGCAACACAAAGGCGAAATACGGCGCGCAGGGCTTTGCGTGCGTGATGACGGAATGGGCGCCGGGCGTGCGCTATACGATGGACGAGCTGGCCGCCCCTTGGGGGATTGATCTGCCTCTGCCGGGCACGGTCTCGGGCACCGTCGTGAAGGTCGATATCGCGCCCGAAGACGACGAGATTTTCAAATGGTTGAACGCTTGGTCGATGATCCAGGGCCCGGCCGCGGACGGGGACGGGTTTCTCATGACCTGCCCTTGGATCGACGAGCACACGGGGCGTTCTGACAGCGGCGCGGCTTACTGGCTGGGCGGCGGCTTTAAGTGCCACCACGGCCATTGCGCCGACAAGGGCCGCAAGGCGCTGGAGCGCTGGGTAGACGAAAAACTCCGCGAAGAGAGCGCGGGGTTGAAGTGTTTGCCGGCGTGGGCGTTCACGCCGGTGGCGCCCCAGGCAGGCATGGGGACGGGGACGAGCACCGGCGTGGCGGCGGGCACGGGTTCCCGACCGCCAGCAGACGAGTTTTTCGATGAACTCGTCTATCTCAGCTCAGACGATCGGTTCCTGTCCACGCGCACGGGCGAAACTCTCACGCGCATCGCAGCCGACTGCACGTGGGGCGCGCGGTTGCGTGCCGTGGGCGCGCTGCCCCTGGACGGGCGACGGGTCATGGACCCGGCGCGCTGGTATCTGGACGAGGACAACATGGGGCGCGCCCGGATCGCGGACCGGCTCACCTATTGGCCCGGGCAGCCGGTGTTTTTCACGGACGAGGGCGCGCAGCTCGCGAACCGCTGGCGCGGGCCGGAACGATACCCGTTCACGGTCACAGACGCCGAGGTCAAGCCGTGGCTGGACTTGGTCGGGCATATCGTAGGGGGCGAGGGCGCGCATATCGTCGAAGCCGTGCTCGACTGGATGGCGCTGGTTGTCGCCGAACCCGGGGTCAAGCCGGGCTGGCATGTGGTGGTGCAGGGCGGCCAGGGCGTGGGCAAGGACATGATGATCCAACCCGTCATCGCGGGCGTCGGCCGCGAGAATGTCGGCACGGTGAACGCGATCAGCTTGCACTCGCCGTTCAATGCCTGGGCAGAGCGACGCTTGGTGATCGTAAACGAACTCAAGTCAACGACACGCGGCAGCGCGACAGGCGCGGACCAATACACGACGCTCAAAGAAATGACTGAGAACACGAATGCGCGGCTTAAGATCAACCAGAAAAACATGAAGGAATACTACGCTAGGAACACGGGGGCGTTCTATGTGACGTCGAACGATGACCGGGCTGTTGCTTTGGAACAGGATGACCGGCGGTTCTTGGTGGTGATGACGACGGCGCTGCCGTTGGCGAAGAGCGTCTATAGGCAGATCGCCGCATGGCTAGAGCGTGGCGGCCGGGCAAAAGCCGCGGAATGGCTCTGGCAGCGCCGCGAGGCGATGAGCGCGGTGCGGCGCGCTGACCTGGACGGGAATGCTCCCATGACGCCAGGCAAGGCTCGCATGATCCACAACAATGAGGACCCGGTCGTGACCTGGATGCGGGACCAGATCGAGACGGGGGCGTGGCCGGACCTGATGACGTCGCAGGAGATCGGGGCCGCGTTATCGGCCGCCGCGAGGACGGGAGGAGGGTTCAATTACGTGCCGTCGCCCCATAAATGGGGGTCGATCCTGCGAAGCCTGGGTGGCGACAAAGTCTACGCGGGAGAGCCCGTGCGGCTCAAGAACGGGAGCCGCGTTCGGGTGTGGGCGGTGCGCGCGCCGGGGCGTTTTGATGGGATGGGCGAGGCTCAAATCGCCACGGCGATTGTCACAGTTGCCGCCAATGCCTTCAAGGACGTCGACGACGGCAAAGTTGTGAGCATTACATCGGTGAAAGAGGACCCGTCACACTAATGTCATAGGTGTGATGGGGGTTGTGACAAGCGTGGCAACGAAAAGCGTTGTATTCGTTGATGTATTATCTCTTTGTCCACTTGTCACACTTTAAATATAATTGGGAGTAAGAGGAATATATAGGGTATATGGCATAACACAGGTGTTACACATACCCGTATATATATTCCCCAGGCGAAGATAGGTTATGGAGTGTGACAAGCGTGAGAGTGTGACAGGGGGTTTGGGGGACCAAAATCGCGGTGGATTATTAGCGGTGTTCGCGGCGGCCGGTTGGCGCGGCGTGGGGCGGCCGGGACCCGCGATACGAGGGTGGGACGCGGGCCCCTGATGGTTCTATCCGAACAGCCGTGCCAACCAGGGCGCATGCGGCACCCCGAGCCACCCCAAGTCCCGAAAGACACGCGCCCAGGTGATCACGAGCAACGCGACCACAGGGACCGCCAGCGCGATCAGGAGCCATTCGAGCAACGCCCCAGGAGGATCGCGCCAGTTCATGGGGCGATCTCCCTCGTCCGCGCCGGCCGATATGTGCCAGCGCGGGCTTTGCGAAGCCGTTTCAGGGCGAGTTTCTGCACGCGCAGGGCGTGGGCCTCGGCGTCCAGCCATTTGCGTTTCTGGCGCCTTGGGAGGGGGCTACAGGGCATTGTGGTCTCTCCGGGTCCTGGGGTAGCGGCCTAGGCCGCTCCTGTGCCTCCTGGCGCAGGCTAGGGCGGGTGGCATAGGCGCCACCCGCCATGTGTCTGCGTCAGGCTGCCTCGGCGTCAAGAAGGGCTACCAGGGCTTCCAGGCCGCGTTCTGCAACCTGTTTCAGGCTGTCCACCGTGACGGCGCGCGGGAAGGCGTAGGAAACGTCAATTCCCATGCCGATGCCGATTGTCTCGATCCCCTGGGCTTCCACCATGCGCACGGCGGTTTTCACGAGGTTAGGCCCTAGATCGCAATCGCCATCTGTGAGCACGAGCAGGATGCGGCGCGTGGCGGGCTGTTCGAGCAGCGCATCGCGTCCCGCCAGGATCGCGCAGCTAAGGGGTGTGGAGGACATTGCATCAGTGCCAGCCAGCGCGTCCACGTCTAGCGCGCTCTCGAAGTCCTTTACCGTCCGAAAATAAACTTCGTCATCGCCGCCATAAAACACGCTGACGTTGCACTTGCCTCGCGCGGCCTCGGCTGCCTCGGCGAGATGCAGTGCGAGGACTTGCGCGCAAGTCATGCGCATGTATCCGTCCGGGGTATCAGCGAGCATAGACCCTGAGCCATCGATCAGGAACATGATCGCGGTGTCTACGCCCGGCGCCATGGTGCGACGGGAAAACACATTCCCGGCGTCCAGGGACATGCGTGTCAGGGCGCGCCGGTCGAGCCGTCCCGTTGATCGATAACGCTCTGTCCCGTGGCGCTCTTCCGCGCGGATAAGCTGCGTGATCTGGTCGCGCAGCACAGCGGGCGCGGTCATGCGGGCGCGCAGTCCCGCGCCATTGCCAGATCGCATGTTTTCCGCAGGGAAAGACTGCGCGCCTTTGAACAGGATCAGCGCGCCTTCCTTGGCCCTGTTCGTGTCCACGTTCTCGCGGTCTTTGATGTCCTGCACGAGCGCGCCAAGGGCGTTTTTATCGTCCATAGCGGCAATGCCGCCCGGGTCGGGCTGCCATTGTCCGCCATGGCCGTCAGCGCCTGGCTTTGCGTCGGTAGCGGCTTTGGGGCTTTCGCCTTCACCCTCGGCTTGGCTCTCACCTTCACCCTCGGCTTGGCTCTCACCTTCACCCTCGGCCTGGCTCTCGCCTTCACCCTCGGCCTGGCTCTCACCTTCGCCCTCGGCCTGGCTCTCACCTTCACCCTCGGCTTCGCCTTCACCCTCGGCCTGGTTCTCGCCTTCGCCTTCATCCTCGTCCTGGCTCTCTTCCTCGGCCGGGTCCTGGGCTTGCGGTTGTGCCGAGTCTAGGGCTGCCAATTCGTCAAGAACCCAGCGCGCCAGCGTGATCGCGTCGCGCGTGCTTTGAAGCGTTTTGATGCGAAGGAGCGTTTCGCGCAGAAGGGGATGCGCCATCGGGGGCAGGGCGGCGAGGATTTCGCGCGTCCCGGGGATGGTGTAGCCATTCTGGACACGGCCCTGGTGTCCCAGGACACCGCCAAAGTCTTCGCGTGCCGCGCCAATCAGGGGCATGCCGTTTGCCGCGCGCCCTTTGACAGCCTTCCAATACGAAGTCGTCTCAAGATGATCGAAAAGGTCTTGCAGCCCTGGCAGTTTGCGCGCCTTTAGTTCCTTCGCCTCGATGCGGATATCTTCCAACCAATTCGCCATGCTTTTAAGTTTTGGGTTGCCTTGGAGCGTTCCCCATGCACCCCAATCGGTATAGAGCGCGTGGCAGCATTCGTGCGCAATCAACGCGACAACGTAATCTGCTTCGCTACGGGTCATGTTCACTTCGGCGCCAAAGCTGGGCAAGCGCATATGGACAAAGGCTTTCTCGCCCCTCGCGCGGGGCGGGCGAACAGCGATCGAAGCGGTATTGCCGCCATCGGTCGCGATGTAGAGTTCATAACCCCAGGGCAAGCGGCCGGCTAAGATTTTGTCGGTCGTGTCCCGCGCGGCTTTGACTACGTCAGCGTAATAAACCATGATTTGTGATCCTCGCTTTGCCCCGGCCAATCCAGGCTAGAGCGGGCGGCCCGCGTATGGGCCCCCCGCTCGGTGTCTGGACTAGCCGGCGAAGTCAGCAACCGGCGCTTGGGCCGGGCGCGGCGCGGCTTGTCCTTTGAGCGCGAGTGTCACGGCTTTCTGGTCGAGGCCGAGCGCGCAAGCCTGTTCGATCGGCTCGCGATCATCTCGCGCGCAGGCGTTCAAGATCGCGAACTCGAAGGCAACGCGCGGGTCTAGGCCATCCGTCAGGGCCTCGGCCCAGGCGATCAGGCGGCGAAGGCCGAGCGCATGCGTGACGCGGGCTTTGCGGGACAGGGTGGCGCATTCGACCAGGATTTCAGCCAGCATGGGCGTGCAACCTGTGTGCGCGACAAGCGCTGCGGCCTCGTCCCGCGGCGCCATGTAGTCCACGCGCAGGAAACTCGCGAAGCGGTCCAGGGTTGCGCGGTTCATACGGCGCGTCCCTTCGTATCCCTCGGCCGTCCCGCCACCCGTCCCGTTGGTATTGTCGGCGACCAAGAACCTTACGCCTTCGGCACAACGGATCACTTCGCCCGTTTCTTTCACGCTCAACATGCCCGAGGCGAGAACGCTTTGCAGGACCATGATCGCGCCAGGGCGCGCCACGGTCGGCTCATCAATCAGGACAATCGCGTGAGGGATGCGCATCGCGGCCGCGAGCACGCCGTCCTGCCAGCGCACGCCCCCTTGGTGCGGCACGGTCATGCCCACCAGTTCAGGCGCCTCGGTCGTATCGTCGCAGGGAATGAGGGTGAAAGGGCGCCCCGTCCTGGCGGCGAGTTGTTCGCCAAAGCTGGTCTTGCCCGTCCCGGCCGGCCCATAGAGCCAAACATTCCGCCCGCGTCCCATGGCGCACAGGGCCGCGCAGGTCACGCTCTCCGGCCAGCGATACTTGGTATCAACCGTCGGGGTGAGGTGTGTCGCGGGGTAGACGTTGATTTTCTTGGAGGACTGAAAGCCCTTCACACCGAACAGGCTGCCCCAGGTTTCGGCACGCAAGGGCTGCGGCGCTTGAACCGGGCGCGGCTTGATGAGGTCGGGATCAGTGCCAGCGGGTGCAGGGACATAGACGGTTTCGGTGATACGCTCGGCCGGCTTGCGCGCATCAGTGATCAGGTTGGTGATGCGGGCGGTAACAGTGTCAAAGTCGCCTTCCACCATGGCGCGTGCGAGCTCGCGGCGTAGCGCGCTTGCTTCGGTGGACACGTCTACGTCCTGATGATCTGCAGGCTGCGCGGCGTCCTGCGGCGCGCCCCTGATGTCGTCCTGCGATGCGTCCTCGTCCTCGTCCCGCGATGCTCGCGCGTTCTCGAACGCTTGTGTGTTGACGCTCTTGGGCGTGGCGGCGTCCCGGGCAACGATCGCAGCCACGTCGATTTGCAGGATGGCCGCGACATTCAACAGCTGGTCCTTGGTGAGGCTGTTGACGCGCGTCGCGCGGGAACCTGTGACGGTTTCAACCGCAAGATCGTGCTGCGGAAAGGAACGGATGGCGTCTCTCAAGAGCGCGCGGGAATTTCCAGGAAGCTGCATGTTGTCTCTCCTTGGTGGAAGCTTGGTGGCTGGTGTAGGGTAGCAGGAGGGACATACACGCGCGTTATGGGGATTACAAGGGTGTTATGGTGTTTCGTGTCCCGGGACAAACAACACAGGAGTGTAAGACATGCCATCCGGGGGCTGGCGCGGTCATGAAAACTCAATTCGCGCGCTTCGGCCGGGGCGTATCGGGCTTCTGCCCAAGTGCAAAAAGCCTGGATGCGGCAACGTGCGCGTAAATGGCGCCAATCGGTGCAGGCTGCACGGCGGTGCGGGGTGTGTGAAAAAGACTACGCCCCGTCAGCAACGGATCAGGGACGCGAGGCGCATTATCGACCGCGCGGCCCGTGAGGGGACGCTACCGGCCGCTCTGGTGGCGCAAGAGATTTGGGCGCGGTGCGGAGTGACTGTGTTGACGCATATGCGTCCCGTCCTGCTGTCGGCGTGGCTGTCCGCTGATCCGGCGGCATGGTCACAAGCGTTGCTTCGGGTTGAACAGGAGATAGGAGGTCTGAACCGTGCGAGCGCCTAAGACTGTCAAGGCTGTTAACCAGAAACCGGTTAAGTCACGAGAAACAAAGGAAGAAAACGTCTCTCAAATAGACAAAGGTTCGGCCAGCTTGCTTACCATGTTGGAAAGGATTGCGACTGACGAAACCGTCAGCGCGCGAGAGCGCACGGTCGCGGCCCGCGCCGTCATGGAAGCCCGCGGGGAGCTCGGCAAACACCAGCGCGCGCCTGGTGACGTCCTGGCCTCACGTCCCCTGTCCGAGATGTCGCGTCCCGAGCTGGAGGGTGAGCTGTCCCGGCTTCGGCAGCATTTCACGGCACGGCTGCCAGAAAAAGCCCTTTGATATCATAGACATAGGGGCGCAGGGCGTTCCCTTACTGAGGGTGTGCTCTGCGTCCCGGGCCGGCGTTGACGCGTCCCAGGGCGGCCGGTCCTATCCCCTCCCCCGTCGGCGCCGCGCGCCGTTTCACCGTCACGGGTGTTCGTGGGAAATTTGGGGATTTCAAAAGTTTGAGTGCGATTTCGGAACGAATGTAAGCCCCCGGGAACCCAGCGCGAGCCAGAAAGTGTTGCGCGCGGTGGTGGTGTTGGGTATAAGCGACCACCACTCACGTCCCGGGACCTGCACCGCTCATGGCCGCGCTGCCCGCTGCCCCCGTTCTGGGCTTCTCCTTCACTGCGTTCTCGACGAACAATCCGTCCGGCCAGCAGCCGGGCACGAACCTCGACGCCGAGTTCAACCGCACGAATGGCGCGATCGGCGCAATCCTCCAGGTTCTCCAAGTCGCCCTCAATGCCGACGGGACGCTGAACTCCAGCGCGGTTGAGGCAGCGCTCGCGGCCGCAGACGGCGGCAACACGAACTCGGGCGGGGTGAATGTCGCGGACGCGCCCAGCGCGCTTAGCGCCCTCCTGGCGCAGGCATGGGCGGAATATATGCCCGATCAGCTCCCGGCCGATACGCTCGCGGGGACGGGTATCACGGGAGACCACTATTCGAGCCGGTATTGGGCGAACCAGGCGGCGCTCACCGTCGCCGCGCTCCAACAGCAAGTGAACTCCCTCTCGGCGGCCGTCTTGGCGCTGCTCACCTCCCCGATGGGGACGCTCCCCGATTACGCGGGCCTGGCGCTTTACCTGTCGAGCCTGCCCACGACGCTGCCGGCGACGCCCGGCGTTCTTTGGTTGGACAGCGGGGTTCCAGCGATCTCATGACAAGCCCAGCCCTCCCGTCCCCGAGCTTTCAAGATATCACGCTTCCAGGCATCTCAAGCGTCGGCAGCCGGTTCGCGGCCATTCAGACCGATATCACTGCGAACCAGACGGATATCGCTGCGAACCAGACCGATATCGCCGCCAATCAGGCGAGCATTGCGACCACACAGACCGAGGTCGCGGCCGTGGAGGGGAGTGCCGCGACGATCGCAGCGCTGCGCGCCAGCACCTCCGCGACGCTTCCCCAGGCGCAATGCTACGTGCAGGGCTATGCTGCCGCGAGGGATGGCGGGGAAGGTGCTTTCGTCAGCATCCCGTCCGACACCACTTCGTCCGACAACGGCAGCACGATCATTGTCGATGCATCCGGTCGGCGTTGGTATCGGCACTTTACCGGGCCGGTCTCTGTCCTTGCTTTCGGCGCGCACGCCAATAGCGCAAACGATGACTCCACTGTCATAAACGCAGCGCTTACCATTTGCGCCGCGGCCGGCGTGCCCCTGCTTTTTGATGCAGGGAAGACCTTCTACATCAACGCGGCCCTGCAAATCCCGGCCAATTCCCACCTCATTCTCAACGGCACCATATTCAAGCAAGCCATGGCCGTTGGTGCATCTCAGTTTTCGATGCTGGTGATTAATGGTGCGAACGTGACCATAGAGGGTTCGGGCACCGTTGACGGCAACAAAGCCAACCAGACGATTACGGGGGTCGCGTCCGGCGGGATCGTGTCGCAAACGGGCTTCGGTCAGAATGTCCCGACTGTCTGGTATTCTAATATCCAGATCACCGGCATCACGGTGCAGAACACCCCAAACTGGCCGATCAGCCTTAATGGCGTCCAGAATTCGTGCGTCTCACGCTGCACCTTTCTGAATTCCGGTAGTTCACCACAGTTCTGCAATTCCAAGTATAGCGGGTTCTCGCATTGCGTTTCGACCGGGATCACCGATGACGGCCTCGGCCTCTATGGGGGAAACAGCAATTGCTATGTAGATAACTGCCAGGTCTACGGATGCCTGACGGGTCCTTTCTGCTTAAGCGACCCAGGAAGTTCCCTGCCGAATGTTGATTGCGCACTTACCAATAACCGCGTCTACGGCAACACCAATACGGGGGTGTGGGCGTCGGGGTTGGTGAGTGGCGGCAACATCATCCAAGAACGCATCCTGGTTAAAGGAAATATTTGCGACGGCAACGGTTCTGGCGGTGACGGGAATTTCTATTTTAACTGCGTGAGCGATAGCGCGATCCAGGGGAACATCTCGTATCAGAGCGGCGCACGCGCGGGTATCGTTTTGCAAGGGAACCTCAACCGGGTCTTGGTTGCAGACAATGTCATAACAGGAAATGCATCCCCCAACGGCGTTCTCTTGAAGAACGATCCTGCGAGCGGAAACACTGCGGTTGTGATATCCAATAATGTCATTTGCGATACCAACAATGGCCCCGGGATCGTCCTGCAATGCGTGGGGTCTTCTGCCTATGTGAGCGTTTTAGACAACGTCTTCACGGGCAGCTTCGACATCGTCTTCACTGACCAGAGTGCCACCAAGGCCGCGGTTTTTGTGGGTAGCCAGAGCGCTGACAATTCGGCCAATACCAGAATTTTCACGCAAACGCTAAAGCCCGAGGGGCTGTTCACCCCGACCCAAGGCGTCAATCACTCATTCGCTGGGTCCTCGCCGGGAAGCGGAGGCACCATCACACTGACGGCGACGACGCCGAATTTTCTGTTGAACAATTCTGCGGCCTACGCAGCGCTCACGGTGTCCCTGCCGTCGTCCCCCGTTGATGGGCAGGCGATATCGCTCACCGTTCTGTCTACCGTAAGTGCCATAACTTACACGAACGGAACAACTTCCAGCTATTCCCCGCCGCCCGCGAGCATGGCCGGTGGAACCTCGTTCACGCTCGTATACGTGGCGTCCCTTTCCGTATGGCTCCGCGTGGACAAGAGCGCGTAACGACATGAGCGGTAACGGATCATATTACAACAACGGCGCCGGCCCGACGAGCGCAGGCGGGACGGATGTCTCGGCCACGATCGTGCCAGGCTCGACCGTGCTTGCCGTCCAATCGGGTGTCTGGAACGTCTCGATCCTCGCCGGCAGCACGGTTGCCGCGACGCAATCGGGTGTGTGGAACGTCGCGCTGTCCGCGGGCGCGGCCGTGGCGGCTACCCAGGCGGGCGCGTGGAGCGTTTCCCTGTCCGGGACCCCGGACGTCAATGCGCTCCCCGCCGCGGCCGTCTCGGGCGGTGCCGGGCCCTATACCGTGATCTCCCTCGCGACCACGAACACCGCGCTCGTGAAGACGGGTGCCGCGAACCTCTACGGGTTCACGCTCGCGAACACGAACGCGACCCTCTGGCGATACCTCAAGGTCTTTGACAAGGCGACCATGCCCGTGCCGGGCACAGACACACCCGTCGCCGTGATCCCCCTCCCGCCAGGCGCGGCCGTGTCCCGGGACATGCCTGTCGGCATGAGCTTCATCCACGGCCTGGGCATCGCGATCACCGCGGACCCGGCTCTCACCGACGCAACCGTAATCGCCGCGAACGAAGTCGTCGGCACATTGGAGTATGCATGATGCGCAACTTTTTAGGTGGGTTGGCGCTCGCGCTTGCCCTAGTGCCGCCAGCGTTTGCTCAGCAGAACCCGAACCCGAGCTACCCCGATAGCGTATCTTCGGATTACGTGCAGTCCAATAGAGTTTTCCGACAACCGGATATTGGTGTTGCAGGGGGTGTTGTGGGTGTGGGCACGGGGATTGCGCCGGACTACCTTGGAGAGGTAGCAACTCGCGCAGCCGTAGCAGAGATAAACAACTCGGGCGATGCTTACGCAATGGCCCGTAGCATGCATGTGGCGCGGAAACAGCTAAGTGAGTTGAGTGTCGGTTTCGGGGGTTTTTACGCTCAGGCCGGGGTTGAACACAACAACGGCGCGGCGACGACCGTAACAGCATCTGTCGAATATTCAGGGAATTTCTATCCCCTGTTATTTAACGGAAAGCCACAGGGGATTATCCAGCCTGGGGCGGTGTTGCAGAGCGACATGTTGCATGTCAACATTCCAAACGGTGCCGTTTTTTATGTAAGGCAGCACCTCTATAACCCAAGTGGCATATATTTCACGGCGTTCGATGCCATTACTCCGGGCACGCCTCAAGGCGCAAAAGACTTGGTGGGAGATGCGGTCCACTACGGTGCTACACTCGCAGGTGTGCCCGATCAGACCGGGGGTGGGACGGTCACAGCAACGGATCATCTCAACTACATATACCCGGTGGATATCGTGGCCCCTACCAATCTCACCTCTGTCTGTATTTGGGGGGATAGTCGAGCCGTCGGAATTTTCGATAAGGCGAATGATGCGACTGGTGAGGGTGGTGTTATTCAACGGTATGTTGGGCAACGATACGCATACATCTCGCTCGCGTCTCAGGCATCGACGTTGAACACGACTGTCACAAACGACAACATACGGGTCGGGCTCAGCCAATACTGCAACATAGGTATCGACCAACTCGGGGTTAACGACTTGAGTGGGGGGCAGACACCCACGCAAATGGTTGCAAACCGAACGACGCTTGAGCAGCAAATGCCGGGCTTGGTTTGGTATGGGACAACTATCGAGCCCGAGGACAGCAGCACCGACAATTTTGTGACGCTAGCGAACGAAACACCGGCCGCTTGGGACTCGAACCGCCTCACGTTCAATCAGGACGTGGAGGCAGGCGTCGGTCTCGAAGTCAACTACATAGACATAGCGGGTATGATCGATCCTGCCGGCATTTCTAAGTGGCCAGTTGTCGCCAGCACGCCTAACGCATGCACCCCTGATGGGATACACGAATATAACGTCGCAGCAATGCTCGTGAACCAGGGGACGGAATGTGGCACCTACATAAACCCCTTCCGCAATATTGACTTTTCCCGCCACTAATCTGCGGGTTTGGCGCTAAAGGACCACGCATTGGACAACACATCGAACTCTAAGTCCTTGCTGGGCGCTCTTAAGGAATGGGCGCCCGTCCTTGTGGTTGCGGGGACCTGCGTGACTGCGTATTTTGTTCAATACAATCAGGTGTCGAACAACACCGCGCAGCTTGCTGAGATAAAGCAGGAGAATATACCCACACGCATGCAGACGCTTGAGGATGGCCTTAAGTCGTCCCAGCAAGCGCAGAACGCGCAGAACCAGGCGCTCCAGTCTCAAATTCAGGCGTTAGAGAGTTCCCAGCACGACACGACAACTGCCGTGACGTCGCAAGGTCAGACCCTTGCGTCGATAAGCTCGCAGCTTACGATCTTGCTGACCATGGGGCCATTCAAGAGCATGACGAAATGAGGGCGGTCGCGCTCGCATTGTTGGCGGCCGGATGCGCTGTCCCAGCGTGCAAGCCGGCCGTCGTGCATGCGCCTCAGAAAGTGGTTGAGCATACGATCATCCTGCATGAAGCGCCGCAGCGCGGCAAAGCGCTTCTTCGCCTCTATGACGCGACACTGCCAAGACAGCGCGACTTGGTGACGCACGGAAAGGCCCCTGCAATCTGGACGCTGCTTCGATTGGACCTCGACGTGCGCCGGGCGCTGGTGCCGATCCAGGACGCGCAGGAACGACCGACGGATGCACAAATTGAGCGCGCGATCACCACGCTGGGCGCGCTCCAGAATTATCTTGGGAAGCACTGAGATGAGCTTTGACCAGGCATATTCGCTGACGATCGCGCCCGCGATCGAGGGCGCGTTCAGCAAGATTGCGACCGACCCGGGAAACTGGACCGGCGGCGCCGTCGGATCGGGCAAGCTCCTCGGCACGATGCAGGGGATCAGCGCGTATTTCCTTTGGTCCCTTCCGCCGGGCGATCCCTACCACCAGCGGGACCCGAGCACGCTCACGCCCCAGGACACCCAGGCGATCTACAAGGCCCATTTCTGGGACGCCGTTCACGGGGACGATCTCCCGCCCAACGTGGCAGGGCTCCTCTTCGACGCGGCCGTCAACCAGGGCCAGGGCTGGGCGCCGATGATGCTCCAGTCCGCCGTGGGCGCGACCATGGACGGCGTCATCGGGCCGAAGACCCTTGCCGCGGTGCGCGCAATGGACGTCCTCACGCTGCACGCCACGATCGGTTGGCTTCGCGAGGTTCGCTATCGGCAGGACGCCGATTTCGCAACGTTTGGGCATGGCTGGATTATCCGGCTCTGCCGTGTCGTCGCCGCATCCGCGGCTTTCACATAAGGATCACGACCATGTCCCGCCGTCCCATTATCGCCGTCCTGTCCGCCGGGTGTCTCGTGGCGCTGGCTGCCTGCGGCAACCAAAACACGTCGCTCGAACAGGGTGCGCTCACCACGGGCGCCGATGCGCTCGGCACCTATGAGAGCGGTGGCACCAAGGCTGACGTCGCGCTCGCCGTCGTGGCCGACACGTTCAACGTCTACAAGAACACGGCGAACCCGAGCCAGACCGTCATCGCCGAGGCCACCAAACTGCTCACCGCCGCGCAGGCGGCCGTAGCGGCTTCCGATGCGGCCCCCGCAGATACAGCCCGGCAAGCTGCGGAAGCCTCGGCCATCCAGTCGCTTGCGACCTATCTCCTGACGGCAGCGCCCGGCAACGGCGTGACGCCGGCGAGCGCGACCGCATCCTAATGGGCCGCCCCGCCAAGAAAATCTTCGACGAGAATTTCGACCGTTACGAGCAACTGCTCGAACGGTTCTTGGTTCTCGGCGACATCGCGGCGGGGCGTCTCCTTCCCTACGTGCGCATGACGATGCCCGTCCCGGAGGCCCCGGACGACATCTCGCGCACCCAATACGACGATCAGCGGTTCCATCGTGTGATGGCCGCAGCCCTTGAAGAGGTCTGTTTCGGCCGCATTCCCCGGCTCATCATTTCGATGCCTCCGCGGCACGGCAAAACGGAGCAGGCCGCGAAGAAGTTCATCCCCTTTTACGCGGGCCACAACCCGGGCAAGAGCGTCATCTTCGGGACATACAATGACAAATTCAGCCAGGACATCGGTCGTGCGGTCCGGGACAACATCCTGCATCCCGGGACGCGCCAGGCTTTCCCCGACCTCCTGCTCAAAGTCGATAGCGCGGCGAGCGATCGTCTTGAGACCACGCATGGCGGGGTTCTCGCTTTCGTCGGCCGCGGTGGCACGACTACGGGCCGTGGCGCTGATCTCTTCGTAATCGACGATCCGTTCAAGGACAGCGCAGAGGCCGATAGCCCGACCATTCGTGAGAGCGCGTGGACGTGGTTCAACCGCGTCGCCGGGACGCGCCTCATGACCGATAAGGGCGCTATCATCATCATCGGCACCCGCTGGCACCCGGACGATATCATCGGTCGCCTGACCGACCCCACGAACGACCACTATGACCCGGACGAGGCTGCATCTTGGCATATCATCGACTTCCCCGCGCTCGCCAAAGAGAACGACATACTCGGGCGGAAAGAGGGGGAGGCGTTGTGGCCGTCACGCTTCGGGGTGCCCTTCCTGACGTCCCTGCGTCGCCGGGACCCGCGCGGGTTCAGCGCGCTCTATCAGGGGAAGCCGAACCCCGAGGGCGGGACGTTCTTCGAGGACAGTTGGCTCAAGACCTATCAACGGAATGAGCTGCCGAAAAACCTGCGATACTATTGCGCGTCCGATCACGCCGTCTCGGTTGCCAAGGGCTCAGACAAGACCTGCTTAATGCCCGTCGGGATCGACGAGAACGACGATATTTGGGTGCTCCCCGATCTGATCTGGCGCGTCATGAACTCAGAGCAGGCGGTCGAGAACATGCTCACCCTCATGCGGCGCTTCCGGCCGCTGCTCTGGTGGGCCGAGCGGTCGCATATCTCGAAGTCCATCGGGCCCTTCCTGCGCAAGCGCATGCTTGAGGACCAGGTCTATTGCACGATCGTCGAGGTGACGCCCGTGTCAGATAAGCAGACACGCGCGCAGTCTATTCAGGGCCGCATGTCCATGGGCAAGGTGCGGTGGCCCGCCTTTGCGCCGTGGTGGGCGGCCGCAAGGGACGAGCTGCTGCGGTTCCCGCACGACGCGCACGATGATCTCGTGGACACGGTCTCGTATATCGGCCTCGGCCTCGGGACGCAGGTCGCGGCCCCCAGCTTCCGGCCGAAGACCACCAACCCCGTCGGCACGTTCGGCTGGTTGAAAGAACAACGCCGTCTCGCGGAACGCGCGGGCCGTAATCGTCATAATGTGGGAGGCTGGTGATGTCCGGCTCAAACGACCAGTCGCCTTATGCCGGCGCGCCGATCGCCAATAACCAGAACCCGATGGCGCAGGAACTCCTGGAGGCGCTGACGGGGAAGGGACAGCAGGCGCAATACGACGAGATGGGCCGCCCCATCGCGCAGCCTACCCGCATCCCGCGCGAAGCGCCGACGCCCCCGCCACCCCGCGCCGAACTCGTCGAGAAGTGGTGCGGCCGGGTCAAGGCCGACAAAAAGCATTTCGAGAGCAAGTTCAAGCGTATGCGCCGCAACGGCCATTTCGCGAACGGCGAGCAGTGGCCCGAGCGGGACATCGTCCTGGAAGGCGAGGAAGACGATCGCTATGTGGCGAACATCGCCCTGCGGCACGTCCAACAGCGCACCGCGGCGCTCTATGCAAGCAACCCGACCGTGAAGGCGACGCAGCGCGAGCGCATGCTTGCCGTCATCTGGGACGGGGACATGGCGACCCTCCAGCAGGCGCAGCAGCAGCTCGCGCAAGCGGTTCAGCAGGCTCAGCTCCACGCGCAGCAGACGGGCACGGCCTATGACCCGAGCCAGCCCCCGCCCGGCGTCTCGCCGAACGCGCTCGCGATCATCGCGGACTTCAAAAACGTCCAAGATTACAATAAGATGCTCAAGCGTGTTGCGAAAACGCTTGAACTGCTTTGGGACTATAACGTCGCCGAGCAGGTGTTCCCCTTCAAGACCATGATGAAGATGACCATTCGGCGCGCAGTGATCACCGGCGTCGGCTATGTCAAGCTCGGCTTTCAGCGCGCCATGCAGCTCTCGCCCGAGATCGAGTTGCGGATCGCGGACATGACCGAGCGATTGGTCAATATCGAGCGCCTATCGAACGACATCGCGGACGGGGAAATTCCCCCGGACGCACCCGAAGCGGAAGAGCTGCGGCTCGCGATCCAGGCCCTTCTCGAAGAGAAACAGGTCATCGTCCGCGAAGGGCTGGTGTTCGACTATCCCGACACGACTGCCATTATCCCGGACAAGAAGTGCAAGAGCCTGCACGGCTTCCTGGGCGCCGATTGGGTGACGCAGGAATACATTCTCTCGCCCGAGGAAATCCAAGAGATTTACAACGTGGACGTGGGGAAGAGCTTCCGCGGGTTTTCCAAGGACGGGCAGGGCAATGCCGAGCGGTCGAGCACGCCCGATGGGGAGCGGCCGGATGGCGAGCTGGCCTGTGTTTGGGAGATTTACTCGCGCAAGGACGGCCTCGTCTATGTGATCTGCGAGGGCTATCCCGACTTCCTCCGCGAGCCCGCCGCACCGGAATGCTACCTCGATCGGTTTTGGCCGTGGTTCCCGATCATCCTCAACGAAGGGTATGACGACAAGAGCATCTTCCCGCAGAGCGATATCGACCTGATCTGGGACATGCAGCTTGAGATCAACCGGGCCCGGCAGGGCTTGCGCGAGCATCGCCACGCGAACCGTCCCATGATCGCAGCCGCGGGCGGCGCGCTCGACGACAACGACAAGGAAAAGCTGCGCACGCATCCGGCGAATGCGTTGATCGAGCTGAACGGCCTGGCGCCCGGCCAGAATATCAAGGACGTCCTCCAGCCGGTCCAGATGCCCGAGATCGACCCGGCGATGTATGACACGGACGCGACGTTCGAGGACGTCCTGCGCGTGACGGGGTCCGACCAGGCATCCATGGGACAGACCTCGTCCACGACCGCGACGGACGTCGCCGTGGCGCAGTCGTCCCAGCATACCGATCTGGCCTCTGTGCTCGACGACCAGGACGACCTCCTGACCGAGCTCGCGACCGCAGCGGGGAAACTCCTCCTCCTCAATGTCAGCGCGCAGACCGTCCAGAAGGTGATCGGCCCGGGCGCCGTGTGGCCCGAGCTGACTAAGATGGACGTGGTGGACAACCTCTACCTCAAGATCAAGGCGGGCAGCACGGGGCGGCCGAACCGTCAGCAGGACATGCAGAACGCGCAGATTATCTTCCCGATGCTGATGCGCATCCCGAATATCAGCCCGGAGTGGATGGCGCGCGAGCTGATCCGCCGCATGGATGATCGCATGGACCTGACGGAGGCTTTCGTGGAGAGCACGCCGTCCATGGACGCGATCAATCGCATCCAAGGGACGGTCGCCACCCCGCAGGCCCAGGACCCCGTCAACACGGTCAATGTGCCTCCGCCTGGCGCGCCGGGTTCGTCGCCGACACCGCTCCCGGGCGCGCCCGCCGGCGGCGCGGCGCCGCCCCCGACTGGTGGTGCCCAGGCGCCCATGGGCGGCGCGGCGCCGCCCCCGACTGGTGGTGCCCAGGCGCCCATGGGCGGCGCGCCGAACGACCCCGCGGCGCAGGGAAACCAAGGCGCCCAGAATGCCCCGGCCGTGAACCCGGTGAACGGGAGGC
>Ga0310811_10000548_pt1 | contig 48117 bp, 31 predicted proteins | sample YCmetagenome_FD_207642 | JGI IMG/M metagenome (GOLD analysis project Ga0310811, IMG submission 207642) | Soil microbial communities from experimental microcosm in Duke University, North Carolina, United States - YC | ecosystem: Engineered > Artificial ecosystem > Soil microcosm > Unclassified ...
CCGGCAGCGTCGCCGCGTCCTCGTCGCATTTAGCGCGCTGCCGGCCCTGGCGCTGGCCGGCTGCATGGTCGGCCCCAACTTCACGCGCCCCGAAACCGATGTCGCCGGCCATTACCAAAACGCCGCCAATCTCCAGACCGGGCCGGTGAACGAGGCCCTGTGGTGGGAAAATTTCCGCGACCCGACGCTCAGCAACCTGATTCAGGCAGGGTATGAAAATAATCTCTCGCTACAGGTCGCCGGGGCGCGGGTCCTGCAGGCCCGCGCCCAGCTCGCCGCTGCCGTGGGTGAGCTCTACCCGCAGCAGCAAGGCGCCTTCGGCGCCTATACCTATGAGCGCCAGAGCCAGGCCGCGCCCACCAATTTCAAGGGCGCCGACACGTATTTGAACGTCGCCGAGCTCGGTTTCACGGCGACCTGGGAGCTGGATTTCTGGGGCAAGTTCCGCCGCGCCATTCAGGCGAATGACGCCGCCTTTCTGGGCTCGATCGACGCGTATGACGCCGCTTTGGTGACCCTCACCGCGGACATCGCCACAAGCTATGTCAGCATCCGAACGCTCCAGGCGCAAATCCAGGTCGCCGGGACCAACATCACGGTGCAGACGGAAAGCCTGCGCATCGCCAACGCGCAATATCACGCCGGGCAGACCAGCCTGCTGGACGTGGAACAGGCGCAAACCCAGCTCGGCACCACGGAGGCGACCTTGCCGACGCTGCGCGCCCAGCTCGGCGTTCAGGAGGACGCGCTCGCGGTCCTGCTCGGCACCACCCAAGACAAAATCGCGCCCTTGCTGGCCGGGAGCGGCGCCATCCCCCAGGCCCCCGCCGGCGTCGCCGTCGGCATCCCGAAAGATTTGCTCCGGCAGCGGCCCGATGTGAGAGAGGCAGAACTGGCCGCCGCCAGCCAGTCGGCGCTGATTGGCGTCGCCAAGGCGCAGCTTTTTCCCGCACTCTCGCTCTCCGGCACGTTCGGCTGGGAATCCAGCTCGTCCAACGGCGCCTCGCTGGGCGATTTGTTCAACTGGTCCAGCCGCGCCATCACGCTCGGCCCCTCGGTGCAGATTCCGCTGTTCAATTACGGTCAGCTCACCAACCAGGTGCGCGCGCAAGACGCCGCGTTCGAGCAATCGATCCTGACTTACCAGAACATCGTTTTGCAGGCGCAGCAACAGGTGCAGGACGCCATCACCAATTACGTGCAGGCGCAGCAATCCGTGGCGGCGCTCACCGGTGCGGTCCAGTCGGCGGTGCAGGCGACCAATCTCGCCATGATCCGCTATGTCGACGGCGCGGCCGACTACACCACGGTGCTCACCGCCGAGCAGGCGCAATTGCAGGTGCAGAATTCCCTGGCCATCGCCCAGGGGAATGTGCCGCAGGCACTGGTCGCCCTCTATACCGGGCTCGGCGGCGGCTGGCAGATCGCCGACGGCCATGACGTGCTGCCCGACCGCATCAAGGCCGACATGGCGCGCCGGACCAACTGGGGCGGCCTGCTCGCCCCGCCCGCCCATGCGGCGCCCGCATCCAGGGCTCAGCAGATCAGACAAACCTATGTGCCGAATTGGTGACCCGCATGAGGCATAGCGCCGCTCCGAAACGCCTTGCGCCGCTGTGCGGCCTGCTGCTCACCGCTTGGCTCACAGGCTGCAAACCCAACAACAGCTACCATGCGCCGCCGCCGCCGCCCGTGACCACCAGCAAGCCGGTGCTGATGCCCATGACGAGCTATCTTTATGTCACCGGCAGCACCGCAGCGGTGAATTCCGTACAGCTGGTCGCCCGCGTGGCCGGCTATCTCGACCGCATCGACTACACCGACGGCAGCGTCGTGAAAAAAGGCCAGCTTCTGTTCGTGATTGAACCCGAGCCTTACGCCGCCAAGCTGCAACAGGCCGTGGCCGCCATCGCCCAGGCCAAGGCGCAGGTGCTCTACGCGCAGGCGCAATATGACCGGCAGCTGCAAATGATCAAACAAAACGCCACATCGCAGGCGAATGTGGAGCAATGGCTCGCGACGCGCGATTCCGACAAGGCCGCGGTGATCGAGAACATCGCCAATGCCGAGATCGCCCGCATCAATTACGGCTATACCAGCGTCTCCGCGCCCTTCGACGGCAGGGTCAGCCGCCATCTCGTCGATGTCGGCAATCTCGTCGGCAATTCCAGCGCCACGGTATTGGCCACCATCGACCAGCTCGACCCGATTTACGTCTATTTCAATGTCAACGAGCTCGACCTCCTGAAGCTGCGCGCCGCTCTCGTCGCCCTCGGCCGGAACCCGGACAATGTTAACGGCGCGCCGATCTTCGTGGGGCTGCAATCGGAAGCCGGCTACCCGCATCCGGGCAAGATCGACTATGTCGCCACCAGCCTCAACCCGTCGACCGGCACCCTCGAAGTCCGCGCGGTGCTCGACAACGGCAACAATCTTCTGCTGCCCGGCTTGTTCGTGCATGCGCGGGTGCCGCTCGGCAAGCCGGTGCAGAAGCTCGCGCTGCCGGAGGAAGCGGTGCTCAGCGACCAGGCCGGCCCTTATGTCTATGTCGTCGGCGCCGACGACATCGTCGCGCAGAAACGCGTGCAAACCGGCACCGCGGAAAACGGCATGATCGCCGTCACCGGCCTTGCCGCCACCGACCAGGTCATTATCGACGGGCTGCAGAACGCCGCCCCCGGCGTGAAAGTGGCGCCGGGCGAACAGGATTTTTCCGCCCCCGCCGCCGGCGTTCCCGGTTAGGGCCGCGCCATGATCTCACAATTCTTCATCGAGCGGCCGGTTCTCGCCAATGTCATCGCCGCCCTGTTCGTGCTGCTGGGGCTGGTCGCCATCAACACGCTGCCGATTTCGGAATATCCGCAAATCGTCCCGCCGACCATCCAGGTCACCACCAGCGACCCGGGCGCCGACGCCAAAACCCTGGTCAGCACCGTCGCTCTGCCGATCGAGCAGCAGGTCAACGGTGTCGCGAACATGCTGTACATGCAGTCCACCAGCACCAGCGCCGGCAATTACACGCTGATCGTCACTTTCAAGGTCGGCACGGATCTGAACTTCGCCCAGGTGCTGGTGCAGAACCGCGTGGCCGCCGCGCTCGCCCAGCTGCCGAGTTCGGTGCAGCGCCAGGGCGTCGTGGTGCAGCAGAAATCCACGGCGATCCTGCAATTCATCACCCTCACCTCGCCGCACAAAACCTATGACGGCCTGTTCCTGAACAATTACGCCATCATCAACATGCAGAACGCGCTGGCGCGGCTGCCGGGCGTGGGCAACGTGAACGTCTTCGGCACCGGCGAATACGCCATGCGCATCTGGCTCGACCCTGAAAAAATGCAGGGCTTCGGGCTGACGCCGGAGGATGTCATCAACGCGCTGCGCGAGCAGAACGTCGCCGTGCCCGCCGGGCAGATCGGCGGCCCTCCGGTCTCCTCGCCGCAGGCTTATCAGCTGACCGTCAACGTGCCCGGCCTGCTCTCCACGCCCGACGAATTCGCCGACATCATCGTCAAATCCTCCGGCGCGGTCAGCCAGCCGGGCGGCGTCACCGCCAGCAAGATCGTCCGCATCCGCGATGTCGGGCGTGTCGAGCTCGGTTCGGTCGATTACAACATGCTCTCCACCTATAACGGCCAGCCCAGCGCCTCCATCGCCATCTATCAATTGCCGGGCGCCAACGCGCTGACCGTCGCCAACGAGGTCCGCAGCACGGTCGCGAAAATGGCCAGGCAATTTCCCCCGGACATCGCCTACAACATACCCTTCGACACCACGATTTTCGTGAATGCCTCGGTGCACGAAGTTTACAAAACCCTGTTCGAAGCGGGCCTGCTGGTGCTCGTGGTGATCATGCTGTTCCTGCAAAGCTTCCGCGCCACGATCGTGCCGGCCACCACGGTGCCGGTGACGATCATCGGCGCCTTCGCCGCCATGGCGGTGCTCGGTTTTTCCATCAACATCCTCACTTTGCTGGGGCTGGTTCTGGCCATCGGCATCGTCGTCGATGACGCCATCGTGGTGGTCGAGGGCGTGACGCACAAAATGGAATCCGAGAAAGTCGGCGCCAAGCAGGCCTCCATCGACGCGATGCGCGAGCTGACCAGCCCGATCCTCGGCATCACTTTGGTGTTGATGTCGGTGTTCATCCCCGCCGGCTTCATGCCGGGCATTACCGGCCAGATGTACGCGCAGTTCGCCCTGGTGATCGCCGCGACGGCGCTGATCAGCGCGATCAACGCGCTCACGCTCAAACCCACGCAGTGCGCCGTCTTTCTACGGCCGGCGGTGCCCGACGCTCCGAAGAACCTCGTCTTCCGCGCCTTCGACCGGGTCTACTACCCGCTGGAAGACGCCTATGTGCGGCTCATCGGGCACATGGTTCACCATAGCGGGATGATGGCCGTCATCGGCCTCGTGCTGATCGGCCTGGCCATTTTCGGCCTCGGCCGGATTCCCACCGCCTTCATCCCCCTTGAGGACCAGGGCTACATGGTCATGAGCGTGCAGTTGCCGGATTCCGCCTCGATCGGCCGCACCAACGCGGTGCTGGCCCGGCTGCGCGGCGAAATCGGGAAATTGCCCGGTGTCGAAAGCCAGATCGCCATCAGCGGCGTGTCGCTGCTCGATAACAACGCCACACTTTTCAATGCCGGCGTGATCTACGTGATGCTCAAGCCCTGGGATGTCCGCGGCAAGAAAGAAAGCCTGCTGCCGATGTATCGGGAACTCACCAAAGTCGCCGCCGGCACCCTCGATGCCAAGGTGCTGGTGGTCCCGCCGCCGCCGATCCAGGGCCTGGGCCAGTCCGGCGGCTTTCAAGGGGTGGTGGAGTTGCAGGACGGCAGTTTCGACTATGCGAAGCTGCAGCAGGTGACCGACCTGGTCGACAGGGACGGAAACGCGCAGAGCGGGTTGCGCAACCTCTTCAGCACGTACCGTTCACAGGCGCCGCAGGTTCTGGCGGCGGTGAGCCGCACCAAGGCGCGCGCGCTCGGCGTTCCCATCGGCGCCGCCTACGATACGCTGCAAACCTATCTCGGCTCGTCCTATGTCAATCTCTTCACGAAATACGGCCAGGTTTTCCCGGTCTATGTTCAGGCCGACGCCGCCGCCCGCATGACCGCCGCGGAGGTGCGCAACTACACCGTCCGCAACAATGACGGGCTGATGGTGCCGCTCGGCACGCTGGCGGACATCACGCCGAGCCGCGGCCCGCCGATCATCACGCTCTACAACACCTATCCGAGCGCGTTCGTCACCGGCGCGGCGGCCCCCGGCTACAGCTCCGGCCAGGCGCTGACCGTGATGGATGATCTCACCAACCATGTTCTCCCCTCCGGCTTCGGCTTCGAGTGGACCGCGACCGCCTTCCAGGAGAAACTCGCCGGCAATGCCAGCACGCTCATTTTCGGCCTGTCGCTGCTGCTGGTCTATCTGGTGCTCGCCGGCCAATATGAGAGCTGGATCACGCCGATCTCGGTGCTGCTGGCCGTGCCGCTCGCCCTCCTCGGCACCGTCGCCGCGCTCACCGCGCTGGGCCTCGCCAATAATCTCTACACCCAGATCGGCCTGGTTCTGCTGATCGCGCTTGCCGCGAAAAATGCCATTCTCGTCGTCGAAGTCGCCCGTGAGGAACGGCAAATGCACGGCAGAACGATCCTCGAGGCGGCCGTGCTGGCGGCAAAAACCCGCTTCCGGCCGATCATCATGACCTCCTTCGCCTTCATTCTCGGCGTCATGCCCCTGGTCTTCGCCTCGGGCGCCGGCGCCAATGCCCGCAAATCGATCGGCATCGCGGTTGCCAGCGGCATGATCGCCTCCACCTGCATCGCGGTGGTCTTCGTGCCGTCCTTCTACGTCGTGTTGCAGCGCTTCAATGAGCGCCGCCGTAAACAGGGCCAGCCCATGCCGGCCCCCGTGTCGGAAGAGTGAGCGCCGGCTGCTTAGGTCAGGCGGCCCGCCTGGACAATCGTCGGCACCGTGAATTGGAAGATGGCGCCGCAAGGTTGGCGAGCCTCCGCCCAGAGGCGGCCGCCATGGGCGCTAACGATCGACCGGCAGATCGACAGCCCCATCCCCAGGCCATCGGACTTCGTCGTAAAGAAAGCCTCGAAGACACGGTCCCTGATCTCCGGTGCGAGTCCCAGACCGGAATCCTCCACGGCAATCCGCACGCAATCCACGCCGTCCCTCTGCGAGGTGACGCGTAATACCCGCAGCCCGTGCGTCGCTGTGCTCATGGCCTCGATGCCGTTGATGAGCAGATTCAGAACGACCTGCTGCAACTGGACCCGGTCACCCATGACGGGCTCGAGAACATTGGACAATTCCGCCTCAAGCACGACGCCGTGATGGTGGAGTTCGCTGCGGATCAAGGCAAAGACGTCGCGAATCGCATCGTTGATGTCCAGCTCCACCAACTCCGGCCCGGATTTCCGGGTCAAGGTGCGGACGCTCCGGACGATGTCACCGGCGCGATGGCCCTCCGCGGCGATGCGTTCCATGGCGCGCCGCACGTTATCGATGGGCAGAGGGGTTTTCGCGAGCCAGCGCGAGCAGGCATTGCTGCTGGCAACAATGGCGCCCAGCGGCTGGTTGATCTCGTGGGCAATCGACGCCGTGAGCTCGCCCATCATCGTCAACCGCGCCACGCGGGTGAGATCCGCTTGCGCCACACGCAACGCCTCCTCGCCGCGCTTGCGCTCGGTAATATCCATGCTGGTGCCGATGTAATCTTCGATCCTGTCCGTCTCCATCGGCACGGGCCGCCCCACGCCGTTGAGATGCTTGACGGATCCATCAGGCAAAACGATGCGAAACTCTAACGAAAAACCCGTGCGCTGGTGAATGGCGGTGTCGAGGGTTTGCTGAACGAGGGATCTGTCCTCCGGGTGAATCCTGTCCATGAACCATGGGAATGTCGGCTCCGTTTCCCTGGGGTCGATGCCAAAGATCCGGCAATGCTCCTCCGACCAGACCAGCTTTCCCGTGGCGATGTTCCATCCCCAACTGCCGGTGTGGCTGATCTTCTGCCCCTCAACCAGGAAGGCCTCGCTGCGCCGCAGCTCCTCTTCCACCCGTTTGCGCTCGGCGTTTTCCTGCTGCAAATCGGCATAAAGAGCCGCGTTCTCCAGCGAGATCGCGGCTTGCGAGGCCAGCAGTTCCAGCACCGAAATCCGCGCCGGCGTAAACACGTGCGAGGCCAGATTGTTCTCAAGATAGAGCACACCGATCAGTTTGGCCTGCTTGACCAGGGGCAGACACAGCACCGACCGCGCCGACGTCTGTCGGATGTAAGCATCCGCCGCGAAGACGCCCACCGCCGCGTCATCCAGGATCACGCTGCGTCGCGTCCGGCTCACGGTATGAAACACCGATTCGGGAAGCTCGGCGCACGTCACCGCCGCCTGCCGGAGCGTGACCTTGAGGCCGCCGCGCCCGGTCGTCGCCTCAGCCTCGATCCGCGGCTCATCTCTGCGGAACAGGATCAGCATGCCCCGCTCGGCGCCCGCATGCTCGACCGCGATCCGCATCAGGCTCTCGACCAATCTGTCCGGAACGATCTCGCTGGAAAGCGCCTGGGAGGCTTTGACAATGGTCGCAATCTCCAGATGTTCGACCGGCCCGCCAAAAAGGGCGGTGTTCGGCGATTCCAGAATCGGCTTCTCTCGCAGCTGCGGATAAAGCTGCTCCAGCTGCCGGACCTTCCCTTCGGCGCCCCAGAGGAGATAGCAATGCCGGGCGTTCCGGAGATACGCACGGGCGATCGTGTCAAAGCCGCGCGCCGCATAGAACCGTGCGGCGCATTCATTGGCAATGCCTTCGGTTTGGATGAAACCCTGCTGGTGCGCCATCCGAATGGATTCTTCATAAAGGCGTTCCGCCGTCAGCAGCGCGCCCTCGCAACGGGCCATTTCGGCTTCGACCAGGTTTGCGGCGCTCTCGAACGTGTCGGGGCAGTTCACCGCCCACGCGCGAAGCTGTTGCTGATGTTCCCTGAGGCGCGCATGCCACGTGCCCCGCGGCGCCGGCGGAACGGTCCCGGCGCGTGCGGCCAGGGTGAGCGCCGTATAAAAATGATAGTCCAGGAGCTGGATCTCGCCGGGCGTTGCCCATAACAAGGGCCTGATCCGCTCGGCGGCTTCCTGAGCCGCGTCGTATTCGCCGGCCAAAAACAGCACGCCGAGCTTGAGAATCCAGTACCAGCACACCATCGTCGTCATGCGATCCGCCGTGAGGTCGGCCTCAAACACCGTTTCGTCGAACCGCGCGTCGCTGAATGTCGACAGGCGCGCCGTCTGCCCCCGCAGGGCCGCCAGGAAGCGCTGCTGACTGATGATCAGATCCCGGCCATCCCGGAACCCGGTTTGTTTTGCAAACTCCATGAATGTTTCCGATTCGCGCCATGCTTCGTCCAGCGCGGTGCCGGTCAGAATCAGGCGCATGACCACCTGGCCGGCGCTGAAATTGGCGAAGGAATGGTCGCCCGCCTCGGCGCCGGTGCGAAACGCGATCCGGAACAAATCGATCGAGCTGGGAAGCGGCTCGATCCAGGAGACGAGCAGCCCCATCGCGTAGCAGACCCGCGCGCGGTCCACCACGAACCCCCTGGTCTCCGCGAGGTCGAGCGCGAGCTTGCCAAACCGGTAGCCTTCGTCGAAACGCTCGAAGGCATAACAGAGCACCCATCCGAGCCAGGCATAGCCGGTCGTGGACGCGTCGGTCATTCCGTGCCTAAGGCTCAGATTCACCATCTTGCAGACATGCAGATCGAACAGGTTGGAATCTGTCCAGAAGGCCGGAGACACAAGGGTTGCCAGCACACGCATGGCGGCCTGCGCTTCAGGCGACGTCGTTCTCGGCAGATCGATCAGGCTTTCGATCGACCGGTCGCCGAGATTGCGCCAGATCGTCTCGTACTCGGCATGGACCTCCTGCCGGCTCGGGTGAGCGGGCATGTCGATGCCGAACAGTTTCAGGCATCCGAGCGCGCAGTCGACAGCCTCGGCATTCTTTGACTTCACGACATATAGCTCGATCTTCAGCCGATACGCCGCCGCCTTGTCGATTTTCGACTGCGCCTTGTGAATCAGCTCCTCGATCAGCCCCTCGGCTTCATCAAACTGACTGGAGAGGAACGTGCACTCGGCGCGCTCGAGGCTCAGGCGCAGGGCCAGATCGTAGCGCGTGGCCCAGCCCGCGGGGCCAAGCAGCGCTGTACCCGCGCTGAAATAACGGCATGCCGAGACATAGGCCGTCGACGCCTTGGCCTTCCTTCCGGCGCGCAGATTGAGCTCCGCCACTTGCTCGATCTCGCCCGGGTCGGAGAGGAGCGCGGCACCATGGTTGAACTGGTTGACGACGTCGAAGATATGCTCGCCTGACTTCTCATTGCCCATCGCCGCCACAAGGCAGCGGCCGATGCGCAGATGAATGGCGGCACGCTGGTCGGGAGGGATCAGTGAATAGGCCGCCTCCCGGACACGGTCGTGCAGGAACGCATAGCCTCGGTCCTGGCGAAACACGAGCCCTGCGCGGACCGACGGCCATAGCTGGGAATCGATGGCCTCTTCCGTCCCGCCGTGAATCGCCGCCAAAGCGGCAAGCTCGGCCGTGTTGCCCAGACAGGCGAACAGCTTCAGGACCTCCCGGGTCTGGTCCGGCAGCCGGTTCAGCTTGCAGACCATGAGGTCCACGACGTTGTCGGTGAAGCCCTTGGCCTGGATGCGCGCCAGGTCCCAGGTCCAGGCCGCCTTGCCCGGGTCGAACACGATGAGTCCCTCTTCGGCCAGCGCCGCAACAAATTGAATCGCAAAGAACGGGTTTCCCGCTGTCTTCGCATACACCATCAGCGCCAAGGGTTGCGCGTGCTCGGGCGCGCAATGCAACGAATCGGCCAGCAGGCGCTCGATGTCGTGCAGGCCCAAGGGTGAAAGCACAACGTCCTGAACATTTGCTTTCGCGTTTCGCAGCGCGTCGAGGGTGCGCATGAGCGGGTCGAACGGGCGCACCTCGTTGTCGCGGTACGCACCGATCAACAGCAAATGCCGCATGTCAGGATCGGCGACAAGATGTTCGAAGACATCCAGCGTCGCCGCGTCCAGCCACTGCAAATCGTCAAGAAACAACACCAACGGATGCTCCGGCCGCGCGAACGCGGCAACGAACCGCCGGAGCACCGTTTGGAATCGCTTCTGCATGTCGTGCGGCGAGAGGGAGGCGCAGGCAGGTTGCGCCCCGATGATCAGCTCGAGCTCGGGGACGAGATTGACGATCAGCGCGCCGTTCGCGCCCAACGCCTCCTGCAGGCTGCTCCGCCACCGCCCCAGCTCTGCCTCGCTCTGTCCCAGGATCGACCGGACCAGACTCTGGAAGGCTTGCGCCAAGGTGGCATACGGAATGTCGCGCTTGTGCTGATCGAACTTGCCGAAGGCGAACAGCCCGGAGCGTGACACGAGCACCTTGTGCAGCTCGTTCACCACCGAGGATTTTCCAACACCGGAATATCCGGACAGCAGCACGAGTTCCGTGGCGCCTTGGGCCGCGACACGCTCGAAGGCCGCGAGCAGAGTGTCGATCTCGCGCTCGCGGCCATACAACCTCTCCGGGATCAGGAGGCGTTCCGACATATAGCGCATGCCGAGCGGGAACGCGGCGATACGGCGTTGCGCCTCCCATTCCGTCCGGCAGCGTCGGAGGTCGGCTTCCACGGCGGCGGCGGTCTGATACCGGTCTTCGGCGGTTTTCGCGAGCAGTTTCATCACCATCGCCGAAAGAATCCCGGGAATGTCGGCAACCCGTTCGTCGGGCGGGACCGGCTGCCGGGCAATGTGGCAATGCACCCACCCCATCGAATCCGTCGCCTCGAACGGCAAAATGCCCGTGAGCATTTCGTAAAAGGTGATGCCTAACGCATAAAGATCGCTCCGGGAATCGATCGACCGATTCATCCGGCCGGTTTGTTCCGGCGCCATATAAGCGAGCGTTCCGGCGATCATTTCGGGCGGCTCGGGGCTCCGATGCTCACGGAGCAACTGGGAAGCGATGCCAAACCCGGTAAGCCAGGCACCGCCTCTGGCAAGATCCACCAGGACATTCGCCGGCCTGATGTCTTTATGGATCAGACCCCGCTCATGCATGCGCCGGAGCGCACGCGTGAACGGAATCGCGACGTGCAGGAATTGCGCAACCGCGAGCGGCCCGTCGAGCAATCGATCGAGCGGCTCGCCGCCGGGGTCCTCCAGCACCAATGTCACACGGTCGTTATAATGGCACAACGCGACGGGCCGGGCCGCCCAGGAAGAGTCGAGTTCGGCCTTGAGCGCATATTCATGTTGTAGCCGCTTAAGCGCCTCGGACGAGACATTGTCTGCGGCCAGCAGGAGGATTGGCGACTGCCCGTCGCCAGAGCCCCGGTGGAGCGTTAAGTCTCCGTCTCGCAATACGGAGAACAAATAGCGCGAAAATTCCGTCACATAGGCAACCCCCATTGCGACAAGTAAAAATATTAGAAGCTTTTCCGGTCTCCTGGAAGGCAATGCCCCGCGTCATCCGGGGAATGTGAGCTTTCGGGCATTATCCTCCGGACAATGCGCCGATGCCGCCAGCCGTGCTTCCCGCCCGGCATCGCGTCAAGAATTGACTCGACAAGTCCCCGGGCTCGTGAGCATGATTCCCGACAACGCCGCCATCGACCACCGCATCTTGTTGCCGAAATAAAATAACATGCAGGCTGCACCCTCCGTCGTGGCGCGCGATTTCGACGTATTTCGGGCATCTCGATTCCGGCGGCGGCGTCCGATGTCGCGGAGCGGCGAAAGAAACGGCGAAAGATCTGAGACATGGAAGGATTTTTATATCGCTTCCAAGAGAAAAGTTGGGGCGACGTCCAGAGCGTGGACCCCATACCCGAGGCCGGCCGAGATTCAACCGGGCTGCAGCAGATGTGGATCTGGAGCGGGGCCAATATCACCCCCCTCAACTGGTCGCTCGGCGCGCTGGGCATCATCCTCAAGCTCGGCTTATGGGAGACCATCGCCGTCATCGTCGGGGGCAACCTGATCGGCTGCGCGATTTTCGCGGCCTTCACCGTGATCGGCCACAAGACCGGGGTCAACCAGATGGTGCTCTGCCGCGCCGCGTTCGGGCGGCGCGGCGCGTATTTGCCGAGCGCACTGATGTTCCTCACGGCCCTGGGCTGGGTCGGCGTGAGCACCTACTTCCCGGTCCGAATCGCGGTCGCCCTTCTCGGCCAGTTCGGGATTGCCGATAGCTGGCTGACCAACCTCATCGTCATCACCCTGGTGATGGCGCTGCAAGTCTCGATCGGGGTCTACGGCTTCCACGCGATCCGCACCTTCGAGACATACTCCGTGCCGGTCATCGCCGCGCTCATGGCGCTGATGAGCATCCTGGCCTGGACCCGGCCGGGAACCGTCGATTGGGGGCTGACGACCACGCTGGCCCCCGGCCCGCATTTTGCCATGCTGACATTGCTGATGACGGCGATCGGGGTGGGCTGGGGACTCTCCTGGGTAACCTGGGCCGCCGACTATTCCCGTTTCGTACCGCGCAGCATCTCCGCGGCGTCGGTATTCTGGTACAGCTATATCGGGATGTTCGTGCCGACCGTGTGGCTGGCGATCCTCGGCGCCACCATCGCCACCGTGACGCCGGGCACCGACCCGGCCCGCATGGTCAGCGCCATATTCGGCGGCGTCACCAGCCTGCTGGTGCTGCTGCTGGTGCTGCACGGCCCGATCGCGACCAATAGTCTCAACGTGTATTCGGCCGCGCTGGCGGCACTCAGTGCGGGCGTCCGCGTCTCGCGCGCCACGATGGCAATGATTGCCGGCGTCATCGGGTATCTGGTCACGATCTACTTCGTCTTCGTGCCGTCCTTTGCCAAGGCATTCGACAACTGGATGGTCAGCCTGCTGCTTTGGATGAGCCCCTGGGCGGGCGTCGTGCTCGCCGATTTCTTCATCAAGCGCCGCGGCGTGATCGATGTTGCCGCGCTCTATCACCCGCCCGAGACGAGCATTTACGGCGACATCAACCGCGACGGGATCGGCGCGTTTCTCGTCGGCCTGGTCGCCGGCTGGTCGGTGCAGAACGGGCTGGTTCCCGCCCTGCAGGGGCCGATTTCCACCAGGCTCCTCGGCGGCGCGGATCTGAGCTGGCTGGCCGGGATCGTCTTCGCCGGGGCCACTTATCTCGCTTTCAGCGGGCGCTCGGCTCCTCGTGGAACGGCCGGATTGCGGGGAGAAGAAAAAGCGCCTTTGGGCAACAAACAGGATTGACGCCAACCTCGCCGTTTTCGTAACAATAATGACAGTTCACGACGATCATGACCGGCTCACTTTCCAAGGCACGGGCGTTCTTCGCGCTCTTATGGAAATCAGCCGCAACGAGCTGATAAAAACGCGAGTCAATCGCTGACGCGATGCGCCGCTCTCGGCAGGAGGCATCCGATTTGAACCATCTGGCATCCGCAACCTTATCGCTTGCGCTTCTGGCCTCGCCCGCCATCGCGCAAACCAATAACAGCCCGTGGGTCAATCACTATCCCACCGATCAAATCGACGGGGTCAACGGGTTTTTCAACACCCCCTGGATCAGTGAGCTTCTGGACAAAATCCTGAGTCCGACCGACCTGAAACTTCTCGCCGACACATATTCCAGAGACGCCCTCATCCGCGAAGTCGATGACTGGTTGGTCATCGATAATTGCATGCCGCGCGAATGCGGGACTCACGCTTTCGCCTTCGTGGACACGACGAGTCCGAACATCGTCGTCGTGTTTCGCGATGCCGTTCCGATCAGCGATCCCAAGCTGATCGCTTCCGACCCGATGCAGTCAAGCCAGTATTCCCTGGTGACGCGTGTCTATGGCACCGAGGATCTCTCGCAACTCCCGAGCGACCTCGTTGAACGGGTATTCAGCGACGGTTTGGTCCTGTTATCGTCCAAGCCGCCGCAAGGATGACGCCGCCCGCGCGGCCCGGCTGACGGCGATATAATCCGGCGGAAACCACAGGCTTAACAAGGCGTTGGACGATGGCGCCCGCACGCCGGGCCGAACCTGCCGGTGCTGCGTCTTCGAAACGCGGCGGATCTCGTCTATGGTTCTAACGATCCACCCTTTGAGCCCTCGGGCTCCCCGTTATCCGGAGAATCATCCATGACCGAGCCATCGGACTACACACCGCCGAAAATCTGGACTTGGAACAAGACGAACGGCGGCCGCTTCGCGAACATCAATCGCCCGGTTTCCGGCGCGACCCATGAGAAGGAGCTTCCGGTCGGCCGCCACCCCTTGCAGCTTTATTCACTGGCGACGCCTAACGGCGTGAAAGTGACGATCATGCTCGAGGAATTGCTGGCAGCCGGCCATACCGGCGCCGAGTACGACGCCTGGCTGGTGAGGATCGGCGAGGGCGAGCAGTTCGGCAGCGGCTTCGTCGCGGTGAACCCGAATTCGAAGATTCCGGCGCTCCTGGACCGCAGCGGGCCGACGCCGATCCGGGTCTTCGAATCCGGCGCGATCCTGATGCACCTGGCGGAAAAATTCGCCGCCTTCCTCCCGAAAGATGTGGCGCAGCGCGCCGAATGCCTCTCCTGGCTGTTCTGGCAGATGGGCAGCGCGCCGTATCTGGGCGGCGGCTTCGGCCATTTCTACGCCTACGCGCCGACCAAAATCGAATACGCCATCGACCGCTTCGCCATGGAAGTAAAGCGCCAGCTCGACGTGCTCAACCGCCGCCTCGCCGACAACAAATACATCGCCGGCAACGACTACACCATCGCCGACATGGCGATCTTCCCCTGGTATGGCGGCCTCGTGAAGGGCTGGCTGTACAACGACTCCGCCGAATTCCTCAGCGTCCAGGAATATGCGCATGTGCAGCGCTGGGCGGACATGCTGCTCGAGCGGCCCGCCGTGCAGCGCGGCCGCATGGTCAACCGCGTGATGGGCGAGCCCGCCAGCCAGCTGCATGAGCGGCACGATGCCAGCGATTTCCTGACCAAGACGCAGGACAAGCTCGCGGCCGCCAATTAAGCCGCAGACAGGCGGCGCGATGCCAAGGCCCTCGCCGGCCTTATCGTCGCGCCGCCGCGACCCGGATCAGGCGCTTTCGCCGGCGCTGGCCGTGAGGTCGACCATGATCTCGTCTGCAAGCCGTTCGAGGGCCGCCTGCACCGCCTCGATGGAGATTCCATCGGGCACGTGAAGCCGCGCCGCCGCCCGGAACATCACCTCGCCGGTGAAGGGCGCGCTTTCGATGGCGCTGCTGAATTCCTCGATATTGACGCCGAGCTGGCTCAAGGCCTGGGTAACGTCGCGCACGATGCCCGGCCGGTCATGGCCGATCAGATGCAGCTCAAAGCTCCCGTATCCGGTCGCCGCCGGCGCGGCGCGGCTGGTCTCGACCGTGATCCTCAACCCCGCGGCTTCGAGATTGCGCAAGGCAGCGACAAGGTCGGCTTCGTTCTGCGCCGGCACGCTGACCAGCACGATCCCCGCGAATTCCCCGGCGAGATGCGCCAGACGGCTCTCCAGCCAGCTTCCGCCGGCTTCGGTGATCGTCTCGGAAAGTGTCTTCACGAGGCCGGGCCTGTCGGGCCCGATAAACGCCAGCACGAGGGAGGCTGTCATTGCGCAGCTCCTGGGCAAGATCGAACCAAACTGTCCCGGACATCGCCATTACGGACAGCGCCTTGAGGGATCGGCATTTTTTCGGTCATAGCATTTTCGGCGTCTTTTCCCTGTTCCGTCAAGGGGTTTACCCGGCTTCGCACCCTTGACGAAACAGGGAAAAGACGCGGACGCTCGGGATCGGAACAATGGCTGCACGTAGCCGATCTGAGACCGCCGTTCAGCCCCCCGCTGCCGGTCGGCGCCAACAGGGTGTGGCACCTGCCGGCACGGGTCCCGCCTGCCAGTAATATCTTGACCGCGCCGCCGCCCGCGGCGCACCGTCCGGAGAGATCAAGGCCGAAAACCTCGACGGCGGCACCGACAGGAGAGCGAACATGATCGAAATGGTGATCGAACAGCGCCGGCGCAGCCTGGGCGGCGGCCTGGAAGTCGGGCGGGTGCTGCCCTTCGCGAAACGGCGGATGGTCGGCCCTTTCGTCTTTTTCGACCATATGGGGCCGCTCGACATGGCCCCCGGCGTCCCGGCTTCGGTCGATGTGCGGCCGCATCCCCATATCGGGCTGTCCACCGTCACCTATCTGTTCTCCGGCGAGGTCATGCATCGCGACAGCGTCGGCTCGCAAACGCCGATCCGCCCGCATGAGGTGAACTGGATGACGGCGGGCTCCGGCATCACCCATAGCGAACGCTTCGAGAAGGCGCGCGCGCAAGGCGACCGCCTGCACGGCATCCAGGCCTGGGTCGCGCTCCCGCAAGCCGAGGAGGAAACCAATCCGTCCTTCTCCCACCATGAAGGGGCGGACCTGCCGCAATGGAGCGACGCCGGGGTCCATGGCACGCTCATCGCCGGTACCGCTTACGGCCTGTCGGCCGGCGCCCGCACCCTCTCGCCGCTGTTTTACGCCCATCTCGATCTGGAGCCGGGCGCCGTTGCCGAAATTCCCACCGGCCACACCGAGCGCGCGGTCTATATCGCGGCCGGCGCGGTCGAGTTGGACGGCGCGCGCTACGAGGCCGGCAAGATGCTCGTGCTGTCCGGCGACGCTTCGAGCCTGCGCGCGGCCGAAGCTTCGAAGGTAATGGTGCTGGGGGGCGAACCGTTGGGCGAACGCTATCTGTACTGGAACTTCGTGTCGTCCTCGAAGGAACGGCTGGCGCAGGCGGCCGCCGACTGGCGGGCCGGGCGCATGAAGCTGCCCGACCTCGACCATGACGAATTCATCCCGCTGCCCGACGAGCCAGCCCCGCCCGCGCCGTCCTTTTCGTAAGAGGCTGTCCCGGATCGGCGTGTGCGGCAGCCTTTTTCATAAGGCTCCAGACCTTGAAAATGCCCTGTTCGCCCTGGCATTGATGGATCATCATTCTTTCGATCATTGCATTTTCCGCGCGTTTTCTGCGTTCAGTCAAGGGCGCGAAGCGCCGCCGAAGGCGGTAAACCCTTGACTGAACGCAGAAAACGCGAAGACGCTCAGGATCGAAACAATGACAAATTGTATGGCGATCATGGGCTACCCAAAACGCCCCGGCGCTGACGGGCCAGCGCGCCACCAACCAGTAGCCTTCGTCATTCACTCGGTCTGACGGAACACCAGCATCTTCTCTTCAGACATCTCATCCATCGTCGGGCGGATGCCGCCGACGCCATAGCCGGATTGGCGGCGCCCGGCGAACGGCATCCAGTCGGTGCGGAACGCGGTGTGGTCGTTGACCATGACCGCGGACGCATCCAGCCGCCGCGCCGCCCGCAAGGCCGGGCCGATATCGGTCGAGAACACGCTGGCCTGGAAGGCGAAGGGCAGTGAATTGGCGATGTCGATCGCCGCGTCGAAATCCTCAAAGCCATAGACGCAGGTCACGGGACCAAAGATTTCCAATTGCGACACTTTGGCATCGGCCGCCGGGTCCACGAGAATCGCGGGCACCAGCGTGGTCTCGGAATGGCGCCCGCCGCCGATCAATTGCGCGCTGCCCTGCACCGCCTCATCGATCCAGCCGCTCACGCGATCCGCCTCGCGGGGGAGAATCAGGGGACCGACCTCGGTCTCGGCCAGCAGCGGGTCTCCCACCCGCAACGCCTGCACCCGCGCCGCCAGACGCGCGACGAAGTCGGCCTTGATGTCGTTGTGCGCGAAAATCCGCTGCACCGAGACGCAGACCTGGCCGGCATGGTAATAGCCGCCTTTGACGATCGGCTCGATGATGCGGTCGAGCCTGGCGCTGCGGTCGATGATGACCGGCGCCGCGCCGCCATGCTCAAGCGCGCAGCGCGTGCCCGGGGGAAGCTTGCCGCGCAGATACCAGCCGACACGGGCGGAGCCGATGAAGCTGAGGAACGCGACGCGCGGGTCCGTGGCGAGCCGCTCGGCCAGAGCCGTGTCCTCGGTGATGAAGGTCTGGCACCATGGCTCCGGAAGGCCCGCCTCGCGCAGCAGAGCGACCAGTTCCAGGCAGGAAAGCGGCGTCGGCGACGCCGGCTTGACGATCACCGCGCAGCCGACCGCGATGGCCGGCGCGACCTGATGGATGATCAAATTGAGCGGATGGTTGAACGCCGAGATCGCGGCGACCACGCCGATCGGCTCTTTGGTGGTGAACGCAAAACGGCCGTCGCTCGCCGGCGTGAGCCCCATCGGGATCTCCCGTCCGGCGAAATTGCGGATCTCCTCGGCAGCATTGCGCAAGCCGTCGGCCGCGCGGATCGCCTCGACCCTGGCATCCGTCAGCGGCTTGCCGCCCTCCTGCGCGATAAGACGCGCGAACGCGTCTACCCGCTCACTCAACAGCACGGCGGCGCGGCTCAGAATCGCGCTGCGCTGATACGGTTTCAGCGCGCCGTCGCGGTCCTTCATCAGCCGCGCGGCGGCCGCCAGCTTGGCCTCGAGCGCGGCTTCGTCATCGGCCGGGACCTCTTTGATCGGCGCCCGGTCATAGGCCTGAACCACCTGATAGGTCTGGGACATGATCAGGCCTCCTTCGTCACCGGCAGCTGCTGCGCCAGCTCATCGACCAGCACCCGTTTGTTTTCCGAATAATCGATCGGGACGATGACGAGATGCACGCCGCCGCCGGCGAACGCCGCCTCCAACGCTGGGGCGAGCTCGGCGGCATTGTTCACGCGCGTTGCCTGCGCGCCATAGGCCTCGGCATAGCGCACGAAATCGGGGTTGCCGAAAGTCATGCCGTAATCAGCGAAATGATCGACCGCCTGCTTCCAGCGGATCATGCCGAATGCATGGTCCTCGATGATCAGCACCACGAGGTTGAGCTTGAGCCGGACCGCCGTCTCCAGCTCCTGGCTGTTCATCATGAAGCCGCCATCGCCGCACACGGCCATGACGCGGCGCTGCGGGTAGAGCAATGCCGCCATCATCGCCGAGGGCAGCCCGGCGCCCATCGTCGCCAGCGCATTGTCCAGCAACAGCGTGTTAGCGACCCGGGTGCGATAGTTCCGTGCGAACCAGATCTTGTACATGCCGTTGTCCAAAGCGAGGATGCCGTCCGGCGGCATGACGCCGCGGACATCGTGCACCAGGCGCTGCGGCGTCAGCCGGTCCTCGGTGGCGCGGGCGGCGATCCGGCTCAAGATGCCTTCGCGGAGCGGCAGCAGCGCCTGGGCATGCGGAATCTTGCCTTCGATGCGGTCGGCCAGCAGCCGCAGCGAGGGCCCCAGATCGCCGATGATTTCGGCCTGCGGGAAATAGACCTGCTCGACATGCGCCGGCTGGTAGCCGACATGGACGATTTTCGGCCCGTTCCGGCCCATGATGAAAGGCGGCTTCTCGACCGTGTCGTGACCGATGGTGATGATGAGGTCTGCGCGCTCGATCGCCTCATGGACATAGTCGCGCTCGGAGAGCGCGGCGGTGCCCATATAAAGTTCGCTGCCGCCGGGCACGGTGCCCTTGCCCATCTGCGTGGTGAAATAGGGGATGCGGGTGCGCAGCACGAACTGCGCGAGGTCCGATGTCGAGCGCGGCCGCGATGCCGCGGCGCCGAGCATCAGCAAAGGCTTCTTGGCCTGCAGGATCATCTCGGCCGCCCGGTCGAGCGCGTCCGCATTCGCCACGGGCAACTCAACAGGATGCGGCGGCACCAGCGGCACCGGCTCGCAGGTGGCGGCGGCGATATCTTCGGGAAGTTCCAGATGCACCGGCCCGGGCCGCTCTTCCTGCGCCACACGGAACGCATCCCGCACCAAGGTCGGGATCATCGCCGGCGAGACGATCTGGCGCGACAGCTTGGTCAGCGGCCGCATCGAGGCCACGACATCGACGATCTGGAACTGCGCCTGCCGCGACGACAATATGCCCTTCTGGCCGGTGATGATGATCATCGGCATGGCGCCGAGCAGCGCGTAGGCCGCACCGGTCGAGAAATTCAGCGCGCCCGGCCCCAGCGTGGCGATACAGACGCCCGGCTTGCCGGTGAGCCTGCCATAGGTCGCCGCCATGAAGGCGGCCGCCTGCTCATGCCTTGTGATGATGAGGCGGATCGAGGAATGGCGGATGGATTCGACGACGTCGAGATTTTCCTCCCCCGGAATGCCGAAAATGCGATCGACGCCCTCGTTCTCAAGGGCGGCGACGAGAAGATCCGAAGCTTTGACCATGAACAGCCTCCTTGCTGGCGGAAGACGCCGTAAGAACTGAGCATACAAGAAAAGCCCCTTACGGGGCTTTTCTCTCAAGCGTTTTTTTCATGAATTCGGCGCTCTCACCGCCGATTCGCCCTCAACCGCGCAGATCGAAGCGGTCGAGGTTGGTCACCTTGGTCCAGGCGGCGACGAAGTCCTTGACGAACTTCTCCGTGGCGTCGGTGCTGGCATAGACCTCGGCCAACGCGCGCAGCACCGCGTTCGAGCCGAACACGAGATCGACGCGCGTCCCGGTCCATTTGGCCGTATTGGTCTTGCGGTCATAGCCCTGGAACAAGGTCTTGGCATCGGAAGTCGCCTTCCATTGCGTGCCCATGTCCAGCAGGTTGACGAAGAAATCGTTCGTCAGCACGCCCGGCCGTTCGGTGAGAACGCCATGCGCGGACCCGTCGAAATTGATGTTGATCGCGCGCAGACCGCCGACCAGCACGGTCAGCTCGGGCGCGGTCAGGGTCAGCAATTGCGCCTTGTCGATCAGCGCCATCTCGGCGGGCACCGCGAGGTTGGCCTTCTCGTAGTTGCGGAAGCCGTCCGCCGCCGGCTCGAGGCCCGCGAAAGACGCCGCGTCGGTCTGCTCCTGCGAGGCGTCCGCGCGGCCCGGCGTGAACGGCACCGTCACGTCGTGGCCGGCTGCCTTCGCCGCCTGCTCGACGCCCGCATTGCCCGCCAGAACGATCAGGTCGGCCAGCGAGAGCTTCTTGCCGCCGCGCGCTTCCTCGTTGAACGCGCGCTGGATGCCGGTCAGGACTTCCAGCACCTTGGCCAGGCGGTCAGGCTGGTTGACCTCCCAATCCTTCTGCGGCGCGAGGCGCAGGCGCGCACCATTGGCACCGCCGCGCTTGTCGCCACCGCGGAAGGTGGAGGCCGACGCCCAGGCGGTGCCAACCAGTTCGGACACGGTGAGGCCCGATGCCAGAATTTTGGCCTTGAGCGCGGTGATGTCCGCCTGGTCGATCAACGGATGAGTGACCGCGGGCACCACGTCCTGCCAGATCAGCTCTTCCTTCGGCACTTCCGGGCCCATGTAGCGGGCGCGCGGGCCGAGATCGCGGTGGGTCAGCTTGAACCAGGCGCGGGCGAAGGCCTCGGCGAAGGCCTGCGGGTTCTCCAGGAAGCGGCGTGAGATCTTCTCGTAGATCGGGTCGACGCGCAGCGACAGGTCGGTGGTGAGCATGGTCGGCTTGCGCTTCTTGGACGGGTCGTGCGCATCGGGGATGACGAAATCGGCGTCCTTGGCTTCCCACTGGATGGCGCCGGCCGGGCTGCGGGTCTGCACCCATTCATACTTGAACAGGTTCTCGAAGAAGAAGTTGCTCCACTGCGCCGGCGTCTGCGTCCAGGTGACTTCGATGCCGCTGCCGATGGCGTCGCCACCGCTGCCGGTGCCGTAATTGCTGATCCAGCCGAGGCCCTGGGCTTCCAGATCTGCGCCTTCCGGGGCCGGCCCCTTGTGAGACTCGGGCGCGGCGCCGTGGGTCTTGCCGAACGTGTGGCCGCCGGCGATCAGCGCCACGGTTTCCTCATCGTTCATCGCCATGCGCGCGAAGGTTTCACGGATGAAGGCGGCGGCGGAAAGCGGGTCGCCGTTGGCGTCCGGGCCCTCCGGATTCACGTAGATCAGGCCCATTTCCGTGGCCCCGAGCGGCTTCGGAAGAGCATCGAGGGTCCGGTGGGCCAGCCAGGTGGTCTCGGAACCCCAGTTCACGTCCTCGTCGGGTTCCCAGGTGTCTTCGCGGCCGGCGGCAAAGCCGAAGGTGCGGAAGCCCATGGTCTCCAGCGCCACGTTACCGGTGAGGATCAGCAGGTCCGCCCAGGAAATCTTCTGCCCGTATTTCTGCTTGATCGGCCACAGCAGGCGGCGGGATTTGTCGATGTTGACGTTGTCCGGCCAGCTATTGAGCGGCGCAAAACGCTGCTGGCCGCGACCAGCGCCTCCCCGGCCGTCGGCGAGACGGTAGGTCCCGGCGGCATGCCACGACATGCGGATGAATTGCGGACCATAATGGCCGAAATCGGCGGGCCACCAATCCTGCGAATCGGTCATCAGCTTGCGCAGGTCATTCTTCAGCGCCTCGTAGTCGAGCGTCTTGAATTCCTCGCGGTAATTGAATGCCTGGCCCAGCGGGTCGGATTTGGACGAGTGCTGGCTCAGCAGGTCGACACGCAACTGGTTCGGCCACCAATCGCGGTTCTGGGTCCCCTCCCCGGCCATCGGCTGGGAGGCCTTCCCTGAGAACGGGCACTTAGCTTCAGTTGTCACGGACTATTCCTTTCAGTGTCGAGAGGACGAAATAACGGCGAAGGCGGCATAAAAACGATGCTCCAGGAGGATATGACGTATTGGGCATTTTCCAAGGGTGGCGTGCCAACGATCGTGCAGATAATCCACGTCCGTCTTGTGCCGCTCAAGTGGCCTGCCCCCCGGACGCCGTCATTTCGGGTCGGGGGTCCGCCGGCTCACCGCCAGAAATCCGCACGACTCGCCCCTCCCCCTCATCGCCGGGACCCGCGATGCCAACGGCCGCGCCAGGAGGGGGTGGCCCGGTTTCAAGCCCCTGGGCATCCGCGTCTCAGTGATAGCCCGCCAGAGCGGAGATGCGCTCGCGGAACACCCAGATCTGGTAGGCGTTGTACATGATCATCACCGGGAAGAAGCCGCCCATGGCGAGGGTGAAGGTGAACAGCGACACTGACGGGCTGGCCCCCGCATAAATCGTCCAGGTTCCCGGAATGAGCCACGGGTAAAGCGTCACCATGAAGGAGACCGCCATGATGCCCAGCGCCACGATGAACCAGATCAGCGCCGCCAGATCCCGGTCGCGGTTAGCGGCCATGCGCATCCTCCCCACCGCGACGATCACCGCGAGCAGGACGATCGCCCAGATCCAGAAATTCGGCCCCAGCCATTTACGCGCCGCCCAGGGGAAGATCGCCATGCTGTAAATGACCGTGATCACCGCCGTGGCCAGCGCCAGATAGAAGATCACATTGCTCCATCGCGCCGCCTGACGGCGGATCGGCTCGCCATGATGGAAGCGGGCGCGGATGAACAGCACGCCGCCGAGCGTCACCGCGACCACCGAGGCGATGCCGGTCCAGACGCTGAAGGGCGAGATGAAGCGCAAGGCGCCGCCCACATAGGTCGGCACGGTGCCGGCCTCATGCGTCAGCGGGAACCCTTTCATTACCGCGCCGAGTGCCATGCCGCCGAAGAACGCGACGGTCAGGCTGGAGACCCCGAAGGCATAATCGGAAAAACGCTGCCAGCGCGGTTCGGCCAGATGCCGGAACTCCAGCGCCACGGCGCGGGTGATCATGCCCCACAGCGCCAGGGCCAGCGGCACCAGCAGATAGCTGAAGGCCGAGCCGTAGACGAAGGGAAAGGTCGCGAACAACACGCCGCCGGCGACGATCAGCCAGGTTTCGTTAGCGTCCCACGTGCCCGCCATCGCCGCCATGATCGCACCGCGCTCATGCTCATTGCGCACGAACAGCGAGAACACGCCGGCACCGAGATCGGCACCATCCAAAACAACGTAGACCACCACGCTGAAAGAGAGCGCGATCCACCATGCGAAGGTAACAATGCTCTGGATCTGGGTTAGATTGTCCATGATTGCATGTCCTGTCATGGGGCCAGCCACTGCGCAGCCGGCCGGTTAGACCTACTTGACGAAGGAGCGATCGGCGAGCGGATTGTGCAGCGGCGATTCCACATGGCCGAGCGGCTGGTGGCCTTCCTGCACGACGGGGCTGTCCATGTCGGGGCCCCGGCGCATCACCTTGGCGAAAAAATACCAGGTGCCGCCCCAGACCGTGAGCTCGAAGATCATATAGCCAACCAGCCAGAAAGCCGCCACGGCGACGCTCATGCGGCTGACACCCTGCGCGGTGGTCATCATGCCATAGACCACCCAGGGCTGGCGGCCGATCTCGCGCGTCCACCAGCCGGTCCAGATCGCGATATAAGGCAGGAAGCCGCACAAGATGGTGAAGCGCAGGAACCATTTCTGGCCGATGATGTGCTCCACCGCCATCTTTCCGCGCAGGACGAGCCAGAGTCCCCACAGCGCCAACAGGAAGATCGCCGCGCCGGCGCCGGCCATGATGCGGAACGCATAGAACGGGATCAGCACCGGCGGCCGATCCTGCGGGGCGAAGGAATCCAGCCCCTGGACCTTGCCGTTCCAGCTACGCGTCTCAAGGAGACTCAGCACATGGGGAATGGTAAGGGCCCAGGCGGTGCCGTCATTGTTGGCGTTCGGCCAGGCCACGACATGCCAGCCGGTATTGACCGAGCCGTCCGGATTGAGCGTGTGGTAATGGCCTTCCAGCGCCGCCAGCGCCGCCGGCTGGTTCTTCGCCACGTCCTGTCCGAGACTATCGCCAAGCCAGATTTGCAGCGGCGCAACGACGATCAGCGCCAGCACGGAATATTTCAGCGCGCGCTGAAACAGCGCGACATTGCGACCCTTCAGCAATTGCCAGGCCGAGACCGCGGCGGCGAAACACAGAGACAGCTCGATCGCCGCCACTTCCATATGTGGGACACCGAAGATCGCATTCGGGTTGAGGATGGCCGCCCCCCAGTCGACAACCTGGAAAAAACCGTTCTTGTACACCACGCCGGCGGGCGTCTGCATCCACGAATTCGCCACCAGAATCCACCAGGCCGAAAGGCTGGAGGCAATCGCAACGTTCGCGGTGGCGAACAGATGCATCTTCTTGCCGATCTTGCCCCAGCCGAACACCATCAGCCCGACAAAGCCGGCCTCGTACATGAAGGCCGTGATGGTCTCGTAGCCGAGGATCTGCCCGAGGAAGGGGCCGGCCGCCTGCGAGAACGGACCATAAAGAATCCCGAACGCCATCTCCATGGTGATGCCGGTCGCCACACCGGCGCCGAAATTGATGATGAACAATTTCTCGAAGAAGCGGGTCAGCCGGTACCAATGCTCGTCATCGGTGCGGACCCAGCGCCATTCCGAATAGAACAGCAGCAGGGACAGCCCGATGGTCAGCGGCGGATACAGGATATGCAAGGAGGTGATCCAGGCAAAATCCAGCCGCGATAAAAGAAGCGAAAGCGCGGTATTTTGCATCACGAATACTCCGGTATCTGGGCCTCGCCCGCCTTAAAGCGACGAAGCCAAACGCCAACGATTGTGATCAGCGAGCCATTCTCCGGCTCTGGGCATGACCATCGCGGATCATGCCCCACCCGGCCGCCGATGCGATCGACGCCAGCCAAAAACTGACCATTCCAAGCAAAAGCTGCGACACGGCGGCGCGCTCCTGCGCCGGCGGGCTGAAGACGGTGATCGGCACGCCGCCCAAGCCATTCAGGAATCATGCGCAGACCGGCGGTCTTTCCCATTGCAGAGAGAAGACGTTCATTTTCTGAACAAGACGCAAAACTCTTCCTCCGCTTTTGAAGGAACTCGTTTAGACCGCTGAACATTAGGGAACTCTTTCGGTGAAGCCAATATTCAAATCATCGCGGTCATCGCCGTTTGCCGCATGGGACCCAACCGATGCTCCGGCAGGTCATGCGGCCGGCGCGCGGCTGATACCGCCGCGCGACAGTCGAAACCCGCCACCGGCGCCATCGGATCTCCACAATGTGTCGCCGATATGCCGCGCGCAAAGAACCGCAAAAATAATGTGATTTTCGCCGATACCGGCGTCGCGCTGCGAGGATTCCGATGCGGCGGCCAAAAATACGTTCTCAACGCGTGATTTTTGATGCATAACAACACCCCTCAAATCTCGCCTCAGCACGGCGAGCACGTCCATCTTATCGCGACATACGGCACGCATGTTCGTGCGCCGGAATTTTTCACTGTTTTGTCTTGCGCAGTCTTCGCCGGCATCGAAGTGGCCCGCAGCGGATCCCCGTCTTGTGTCGGAGTAGCCAGCGACAGCAACGCATCCGCAGCAAACCGAATGATCAATGATCTTACCGTGCGCCCACGCTGATGCGGGCAGGCACCATAACGGCAGCACACGCGACATGGTGGACATCGAATTTTGGAGGCGGTTATGAAACCTTACATAGCGGAACTGGTGGGTACGTTCGTTCTGGTCCTGGGCGGTGTCGGAAGCGCCGTACTGGCCGGAAGCCATATCGGGTTTGTCGGCGTCGCGTTCGCTTTCGGCCTGTCCTTGCTCGCGATGGTCTACACGATCGGGCCGATTTCCGGTTGCCACATCAATCCTGCGGTCACCCTTGGATTATTTCTCGCCGGCAAATTCCCGGGGACGCGCGTTCCCGGTTATTGGGCCGCACAGATCATCGGCGGGATCGCCGCCGCTGCCATCCTGTATCTGATCGCCGAAGGGCAGCCGCATTTCAGCGCCGTGATCGGCGGGTTCGGCAGCAACGGCTATGGCGTGCGGTCGCCGGATCATTTCACGCTGGGCGCGGCGTTCCTCGCGGAAATCGTGATGACCACCTTCCTGGTGCTGACCGTTCTGGGCTCCACCGACATCAAGGCACCGGTCGGCTTCGCCGGCATCGCGATCGGCCTGGTCCTGACGCTGATCCACCTGGTTTCGATTCCGGTCGACAACACCTCGGTCAATCCGGCGCGCAGCATCGGCCCCGCGCTTTTCGCGGGCAGCGGGGCCATCAGCCAGCTCTGGCTGTTCATCGTCGCGCCCCTGATCGGAGGGGTCGTGGCGGCCGCAATCTATTTCATCATCCGGGCAGAGGAACCGCTGATCACGGTGAAGACCGCCGAACAGGCGCTCCCCTCGGAACAGGCGGAACGCCGCGGGTTCTGACTCAGTCGCGGCGCGCCGCGGGCGGCTCGAGCATAATCGCGCCGGCGGCAACCGGATTGGCGCCCAGGGTCGTGTTCTGGCCATCGCGCCACCGGTGGAGAAAATCCGCGGCGTGCCTGCTGAAAAGATTGCCGGATTCCCCCGGCGCGATCACGAACAGGCTGGCATCCAGGTTTGCCAGGTCGAAAACCGCGCGAAACTCAGGGCCGTTGACGGCGGTGAAACGCGTCTCGCTGGGATCGACCAGATAGGCGCCGGTGACATCGATGGTCATCGCATCGCCCGGGACGGGGATCGAGAATTTGCCGAAGCGGCCGATGACCGGCAAAGCCCCCAGGATCGCATGGGCGAAGTGGGCGGGATGGGCCTGCGACCAGCGCCAGGCCGAGGGGTCGCGCCCATAGGCGCCCGAGAGCGCGGCCATCGCGGTCTCGAGCGAGGCATGCAGCGCCGGGCCGCAATCGCCGGCGCACCACAGGCGCACCGCCGCCGGCGAGGCATTCGGGCCGAGCAAGGAGGGGAGGAAATCATCGACGACCGGGGCGGTTTCCGGGTCCAGGCCGTTGCGCCGCAGGATCTCGATGGTGAAGGCGCGCGTCCAGGCGCTGAAAATCAGCGGCTGCGGGCTGTCCGCCCCCATGTCACCGGACCAGCCCCGCAGCATGGTGAACGCAGGCGCTGCCGGGTCGCCGGGCGGCAGGGCCAGTGCCAGCAGGCGCGGCAGCATCGCCCGGGCGAACAGGCTGGTCGTGTCGAGCTGGATGCGCGCGAAGCTTGCCGGGGTTTGCGGCGTACCGCCGGCAAGCAGGAATTTGATGCGGCGGGCGCGCCAGTCGCCATAATTGTCGCGCGCGATGAACACGGGGAAATCGGGGCCGACGGTGGGATTGTTGGCGTTGATCAGCTCGCCGGAAGGCGGATCGAACGCGCGCGGCAAGGCGGCGCTGGTGACGAGGCTGGTCCAGTCATGCGCGCCATCGGCGCCGTCGACGGGAAACGTGCCGTCGCCTGCCTTGCGGAGGGGCACGCGGCCCGTGGTGTAGAAACCGATATGCGCCGCATCGGCGACCAGGAGGTTTTGCACCGGGCTGGTGATTTTCGCGGCCGCTGCCGCGACGGCCGCGACCGAGCCGGCGCGGTCGAGAGCCAGCAGCCCGTCGGCATCCGTGTCATGCGGGGCGAGATTGGCCATTGCGACGGCGAGCAGGCTCTTGCCGTCCCGGGTCGCGCCGATGACGGGCCCATGGCGCGTCTGCAGCACCGTCAGGGTCAGCGGGCGCCGGCCGAGGATTTTAATGATCTCGGTACGGCGCGCAAAAGGTTGCGGGCCGGTCGGCGTTTCGTAGTCTTTCCCGTCCGGCGTGGGATGCTCGATGAAGACATCCTGCACGGCCGCGCCGGTGGTGGTGAAGGTCCAGGCGATGTGGTCGTTATGACCGATGACCATGAAGGGAATGCCGGGCGCCGTGGCGCCGGCGAGCGTCCCGGACGGCGTGTCGATGCGGGCAAGATACCAGAGGCTTGGAAAGCCGAAGCCCAGATGCGGATCGCCGGCGAGCAGCGGATGCCCTGACGCGGTGCGATCGCCCGCGACGGCCCATTCGTTGGAGGCCTCAGCCGGCTGCGTGAAGGGTTCGGGGAAATGCCGAACCCAGCTCAAGGAGGCTTGGGCGGCGGCGGCAAGCGCCGGGGATGGAGGGGTGGCGAACGCCGCCGTTTCGGGCACTTCGTTCACCGAAGACGGCCACAAACCCATGATCTTATCAAGCGGCTGGCGGCGGCTGAGCGCCAGGCGCTCAAGTTCGAGGCGCCAATTGCCGGAGAGCCACAGACCGAGGATTTTCCCCCAGAGCAGGCTGTCGGTGATGGTCCAGGGCGCCGGGCGCCCCAGGAGCAGAAACTCCGGGGCCGCCAGCCGGCCCCGCTCGGCGATGTAGGCGTTCACGCCATCGGCGTAGGATTGCAGCATGGCGCGCGCCGCGGGCGAGAGGTCCGCGATGTCGTTCTGCGCGCTTTGGCGCAGCCCGAGGCGGCGCATTTCCTCATCATTCCCCAGTGCCGCGGGGCCGAGGATTTCGGCAAGTGTGCCGGACCCGGCGCGGCGCATGAGGTCCATTTCAAACAGCCGGTCGCGGGCGTGAAGATAGCCGAGCGCTTCAGCCGCGTCGGTGTCGGAGGCGGCGCGGATGAACGGGATGCCGTGCCGGTCGAAAATCACGGTAACGGGCGCGGAGAGGCCCGGGAGGGTGAAGCGGCCCGAGGCCGCCGGCAGGGTGCGGTTGAGCAGGAGGAAAAGGACGATGCAGGCCAGCAGCAACGCCCCTCCGGCGGCGAGGCCACGGCGAAGCCAGAGGAGGGGTCGTCGTTGCGCGATGGGCGGAAACTCCCCAGCTGCAAGCTTGTTGCGGTTGAATGAGACCATTCACTCAGAAGCGAACGGTCTCATTCGGGTCGTCAGATGATATTCTTCTCGCGCAGACGGGCCAGCGCTTCATCATCCAGCCCGCTCCAGCGCCGAAGGACTTCGTTCGTGTGCAGCCCCAGCGACGGCGGGGCGATCCGGTAGGACACCGGCGTCTCGGACAGGCGGACCGGGTTGGCGAAGACTTTCACCGGCACGCCGGAATCATGCTGCATCTCGACCACCGCCTGCCGCGCGATGATCTGCGGATCGGCGAACACGTCCTTCAACGTGTTGATCGGGCCGCAGCCGATCTTCAGGGCTTCGAGCTGGCTGATCCACCAGTTGGTGGGATGGGCTTTGATCACGGGCGTGAGCGCCGCCACCACGAGCTCGCGGTTGGCGACGCGCGCGGCGTTGGTGGCAAAGCGCGGATCGGCCGGCAAAGCGTCCAGACCGAAATTCGTGCAGAAGCGCGCGAAAGTCGGGTCGTTCCCGACCGAGAGAACGATGAAACCATCCGCGGTCGCGAACACCTGGTAGGGCACGATATTGGGGTGCTGGTTGCCCAACCGGGGCGGATTCTCCCCGGTCGCGAGGAAATTCATGCCCTGGTTGGCGAGCCAGGCCACGCTGGTGTCGAGCATGCCGATATCGATCTGCTGCCCCTGGCCCGTGCGCTCCTTGTGACGAAGGGCGGCGAGCACGCCGATGCACCCGTAGAGTCCGGCGAAAAGGTCGGCGATGGGCACGCCGACCTTTTGCGGCAACCCATCCGGCTCGCCCGTCAGGCTCATGATGCCGCCCATCGCCTGCACCAGGCTGTCATAACCCGGGCGCGCCGCGTAGGGGCCGGTCTGGCCAAACCCGGTGATCGAGCAATAGACCAAGCCGGGGAATTCTTTATGCAGTTGCTCATAGCCGAGGCCGTATTTCGCCAGCGCGCCGACCTTGAAATTCTCGACCAATATGTCGCATTGCGCGATCAGCCCGCGTGCGATCTCCTGGCCCTCGGGCTGGCTGATATCGAGCGTGACCGAATGCTTGTTCCGGTTGGCGCCCATGAAATAGGCGCTTTCATTCGTGCCGGGCATCACCGGCGGGGCGAAACCGCGCGTATCGTCCCCGCTGCCCGGCTTTTCGATCTTGATGATTTCGGCGCCAAGATCGGCCAGCATTTGCACACAAGTGGGGCCCGCCAGCACGCGCGTGAGGTCGAAGACCTTGATGCCCGCCAGGGGCCCCGTGTTCGCGGGGCCCGCGTTTGCGGCATCGATGTGAGCGGATGGATCAGACGTCATTCAAACTACTCCGGTAGGACCTGCCCGACGGTCTCGCGGCCGAAGGGGATGATCGCAAGGCCAAGCGCAAAGGCGATGGCAGTAAAGGCGACCGGCATGCCCAGCGTGCCGGCATGCGAGACCGCGGCGGCGAGCGCGAAATTCACGCCGGCGCCGACGAACCGGCCGATCGAGGTGCAGAACGCGAAGGCGGTGGCGCGAATCTCGGTGGGGAAAAGCTCCGGCAGCCAGAGGCTGAACATGGCGAAATTCGCCCCGCCGATGCCGAGGAAAAACAGCAGCACGAGAAACACCGGCAGGGCCGTCGGCGCCGGCAGATAAAATGCCCAGCCGAACGTGGCGATAATGGCCACGAACATGATCGCGAAAAACAGCGCGAGCGTTTTGCGGCGGCCCATGCGTTCGGCCATTGCCGGCAGCGCGAGGCAGCCGAGGATCGTGCCGATCGAGAGAATGGCCGTGCCGAGGGAGGCGATGCGCACCGCTTCCTTCTTCGCGATGCCAGCCTTGAGGGAGAGCTGGATCAATGCGGTCGGCTCATAAACGGCCCCGGCCCACAGCCCCACCACGGCGACCGTGAGCAGCGCGGACATCGCCAATGTCTGCCGGCGATAAGGCCCCTTGAAGATCGCGGCGAGCGGATGCGTCGCGGCCGTGGCGTGTTTCTTTTCCCACTTCGCGGTTTCCTTCACGCCGGTGAGAACGAAAATGGCGACCAGAACCGGCGTCAACCCGCACAGGAACATCGCGCGCCAGCCGAAATGCGCGCCGATCGTGAAATTCAGCGCCGCGGCGGCGAAGAAGCCGGCATAATAGCCTGACTGCAGATAGCCCGCGCCCATCTTGCGGCGGTCTTCCGGCCAGCTTTCGGCGACATAGGTGCCGGCCAGGGCCCATTCCCCGCCGATGCCGATTCCCGCGAGCAGGCGGAAAAGACCGAGTTCCCAGACATTCTGCGACAGAGCGGCGGCGCCGGTGAACACCGCGTAAATGAGGATCGTCGCCGCCAGCGTGTTTTTCCGGCCGAAACGGTCGGCAATCGGCCCCCAGATGAAGGAGCATCCCCAGCCGACGAGGAACAATCCGAACAGAATGGAGCCGATGAATCCCACCGAGGCCGGCGTGGCGGCAATGCCGGAGCGCGGCAGTAATTCGGTCAGCGCCGGCGCCAGCACCAGGGCATAAATGACCCCGTCCATGCCGTCGAGCATCCAGCCGAACCAGGCGCCCCAGAAGCCCTTGATCTGCGCGCCATTGAGCCTGGTCCGCACCGGCCGCAAGGGGGCCCGGAGCGCGCCCGCGCCCGCATCATCGGTGACTGTCTTCATCATACGTTTCCTGTTTATTTGTAAAATAATAAGCCGGACCTTGCCCGGCTCTGCAAGTTGTTGATGCCCTGCAAGAAATTATTTGCGAGCGCCGCGCCGCGTGATCAGCGACCGTTTCGGCGATTCCACCGGTTCAGGCGCCAGCAGAGCCTCGATCGCCGAGGATCTGATGACGGTTCCATCCTTCACGAAGGCTTCGTGGTTCGCCTCTATGGTCGCCGGATCATAGAGATAATTGACCATGATCCCGTAGGATTCCTGCAAGCCCCGCTTGCCGGGATTGCCCATCCAATTGATCCGCTCCAGCTTGGCGCCATTGCCGAGATGGAACCGCGCCACCGGATCGGCACGTTTTTTTCCTTTGCCGCCCTCGCACAAATATTCCGCGCACAGGCGCAACAGAATCGGGCGGATGGCCTGCGCGGTCGCCGCCATCTTCGTCCAGGACTCATTGCTGAGCACGGAACGAAGGGTGGCCAGGACGTTCTCCGGCTCGTAGGGAATGCCCGTCGCGGTGAACAAGGCGCTGGCTTCCGCCTCGGAGAGGGGGAAGCTCCGCAGCTCCTTGCCCTCCAGCCAGCGGCGGAAGCCGGGCACCGGCGAGAGCGTGGAAAATTGCGTCACGCCGGGCAGTTCCGCGCGCAATTCCTCGACCACCTGCTTGATCAGGAAATTGCCGAAGGAGATGCCGCGGAGTCCGTCCTGGCAATTTGAAATCGAGTAGAAGATCGCCGTGTCCGCCTCGTTGGCGCGGCGCAACTGCGCCGCCTCGTCGTTATCGCGTTCCAGCAAAGCGCGCACCGAGCCTGACAACCCGCGCACCAAAGCAACCTCGACAAAAATCAAAGGCTCGCCGGGCAGAGCGGGATGGAAAAACGCAAAGCATCGGCGATCCGCCGCCAGCCGCCGGCGCAGATCGTCCCAGCCCTGGATCTCGTGCACCGCTTCATAGGCGATCAGCTTTTCCAGGATCGCCGCCGGCGTCTGCCAATCGATCCGGCGGATTTCAAGAAAACCGCGGTTGAACCAGGAGGAAAACAGATGCTTCAAATCGCCGTCGAGCAATTTAAGCACGGGCCGTTCCGCCATATGGGCCGGCAGCGTCTTGCGCATGGCGACCAGCGCCATCGTACCGCCCGGCGCCATGTTCATGCGGCGCAACAATTCCTGGCGCGGCGGCTCCGCGCACGCGGCCAATGCGGCCGCCGTTTCCGGCGAGGGCGCGGCGATATAAGCCTTGGCGGCTTCCGTCAGGCGCGCCTGGTCCGGCTGAAACCCCTCCGCGAGAAACATGTAAAACTCGCCCCATTGCTCGGGCGTCAGAGTGGAGACCACCGTCAACAGCTCCCGCGCCACCGCCGCCCCCGACGCCTCGCCGCGTTCCGACAACAGCGCCGTTGCGAGCATCCGGGCCCGCTCAAGCGGGGCGATGCTCTGCGCGGGAATGGCCGCAAAACCACGACCACGCTCGGCGATGGACGACCACAGGCGCTCCAGCCAGACACGGGCGTTGCGCATCCGCAAAATCGGCGCCTGCGGCACAAGATCGATCTCTTTTGTATTATGGTCGGACAGCATATCTTTTCCTCGTTGTCCCCAGCCTAATATACAAATAAACGCATTTCAACGTATATTGTATTTATAAAGGTCACTTATATGCGAAACAGAATAACATAAGACAGAAATCGGCGGATAAGGTATAAAATACTCAAATTTAGCCTGACGTACTGCCGCAGGCGGCGCGTTTCAGCATACTTGTCCGAAGCCGGTCAAAAAGGGGGAGGATGAATGTCCAACATAGCATGGGAAGCCCATACCGGAATGACACACGGCGTCAAAGAACCGACGCGTGAAGGGGCTGGAACGATCGCCAGCCAAATTCGCATGAATCTCGCCGATGCGATCATCTCCGGCCGGTTCGCGCCGGGCGCGGAGATCGACGAGCAGGAGCTCGCGGATCGCTTCGGCGCCTCCCGCACCCCGGTACGCGAGGCGCTGCGCGAACTGGCATCCTCGGGCCTGGTCATTATCGAGCCACGGCGCGGCGCGCGTGTCGTCGAGATGACGCTGGACAAGATCGGCGAGATGTTTGAAGTCGCCGCCGAGATCGAGGCGATGTGTGCACGTTTCGCGACCTACCGGATGACGGCCCGTGAGCGCTTCGAACTGCGCCATCTGCATCATCTATCTCATGCCCCCGCCATCGCCGGAGACATCGACCGGTACGACGCGATCAACCGTGAGTTCCACACGAAACTCTACGAATCAACGCATAACACGTTCCTGTGTGAGCATGCGATGGGGCTGCGCATGCGGCTGGCCCCGTTCCGCCGCGCGCAATATCGCAGCGAGCAGCGGCTCAAACAATCTTACGACGAACACGCCGCCATACTTGCCAGCATTTTCACCGGAGATGGCGAAAGCGCCGCGAAATTGACGCGGGCGCATATCCTCGTTGCGAACGCGGTCTACGCCGCTTATGTTCAGGACAACCAGCGTCCGGCTGCCTCCGTGTAAAGTGAGGAAAGCGCTTTGTGAACAAAAAGTAGCAAAAAAACTTTGTTATGCTGGGCCATAGGCTGTGTCGGCGACAACGCCTATAGCCCAGCATAAACAAAAGTTTTTGCGCCGCTTTTTTCAAAAAGCGGCTGCTGTGCTCTACTCCCGCAGCTCAGTTGTGCAGTTCGAAAGCCCCGGCGATGTGCAGACGCACGGCATCGCTAACCGCGGGAATATAAGGGCTGACGCCGAACGCGCTGCGCTTGATCGTGCCGACGGCTTCGAACCCGACCGTATAGGCCTTATCCAGCGGATTGACGCCCGCACCGATGAACTTGACCGACAGCGTTTCCGGTTCCGTCACGCCGCGGATCGTCAGCTTGCCCTCGACCCGCGCGGTGTTTGCCCCGGTGCGCGTCACTTCGGTGGAAACGAAGGTCGCGGTCGGATACTTGGCGGCGTCGAACCACTGCGCCCCTTTCAGCTCGCCGTCGAGCACCGTGCTCGTGGTCTGCACGGAGTCGACCGGGATGGTGACATCGAGCTTCGATTTCGCCGGATGCGCCGGGTCGAGCTGCAGCGTACCCGAGACGTTGGAAAACACGCCTGAATAATAGCTGAAGCCGAAATGCAGAACGGAGAAACCGACCTGGGTGTGGTACGGCTCGACTTGATAGGTTCCGGCCTTGACGGTCAGCGGATTCGACGCGGCGCTTTGGGCGAGCGCCTGCGGCGCGGCCAGCGCCGACGTTAGCAAAGCTGCCGCCGCGGCAGCGATGACGGGGAGTGTCTTCATGGTTTCAGTCTCCAGTCGTGAAGATGCGATCCTGTTTTGAGCCGCTCTTTTGTACGGCTAAACAATTGGTTATGCTCGCATGCAGGCACCCTTGGATCAAGGCGATCTATTTACGATAGGAAGTATCGGCTTAGACGATAGGACGGCGCGCCGGCTAGCCGGTTTTTAAGTCGAGGGTCTGCGCAAAAACCGGGCCTGAGGCGTTGAAACCGCACGGACCAAAACTCACAAAATACCGCTTCCTTCCTTTGCCTTGCCGGATGGTAGATACGGCGTTGGCATCCGGCCATCATTTAAGAATATAAATCCGATAGAATTAAAGTTATTTTGTCTTGCGCGAACCTACCGGGTCGATGCAATCTCCCGCCGCAGGATTTTGCGCGAAGGAACAGGATGGTGAACGATTTCGATGGACGCCCCCGGATCGTGGTGATCGGCGGCGGTTTCAGCGGCGCTTTCTGCGCGGCGGAACTCGCGGAAAAATCTCCGGTGCCGGTGGCCATCATTGTGGTGGAACCGCGTCCGGTCCTCGGCGCCGGCGTCGCCTACTCCTCAACCGATCCGTCCCACCGCATCAACGTTCCCGCCGCCCGGATGACCATTTCCCCGGATAATCCGGCCGATTTCGATGGCTGGATCCGGCGGAACGGCGTGCTCGAGGAAGACCCTGAAGCCGTGTGGCAGGACGGGCACGCCTATCCAAGGCGCGAAATTTTCGGGCGGTATATCTCGGCGCTGGTGGCGGAACGCGGCGCCGCTCGGGCCGGTGTCACGATCACCCATGTGCAGGACAGCGCCATCTGGATCACACGCCGATGTCCCGGTTACAGCATAGCGCTCGCCCGCGGCGGCGCGCTCGCTGCGGATTTTCTGGTCATTGCGACAAGCCACCCCGCGCCGGCGCCGCCCCCAATCATCGCCTCGCTCTGTCCGCATCCTTCCATCATCGCCAATCCCTGGGTGCCGAACGCCCTGGCCGCCATCGCCCCGGCGCAGGACATTCTCATCGTCGGGACCGGCCTCACCATGGCCGATGTCGTGGCCTCCCTGACCCGCCAGCGCCATAAGGGCCACATCACCGCCGTCTCCCGGCGCGGGCAGCTTTCACGCGGCCACGCTTTTACACCGACACCCTTCGCCTGGTTTGCCGACCACCCTGCACCGCCCACGGCGCGGGAACTAACCCGCAAAATTCGGGAGCTGGTGGCAGCAGCGGCCACCCAGGGCGTCCCTTGGCAAGCCGTGATGGACGATGTCCGCGCCAACGGACAAACCCTTTGGCGAAATTTCGATGCGGCCGAGCGGCGGCGCTTCCTGCGGCATTTGCGCGCTTTCTGGGATACGCACCGCTACCGCGTCGCACCGCAGACGGAGCGCGTGGTGCAGAACCGCCTGGCGGATGGTTCGTTGACGGTCCTCGCCGCCTCGTTGCGCGCGGCGGCGCCGCGCGACGGGAAAATCAACGTCATGCTGCGCCCGCGCTGGTCAAACCCGGCGCAGCCTGTGCAATTGGCTGTCGATGCCATCATCGTCACCACCGGCCCGGCCCATGGCAAGATCACCAGCCAGATGCCCGTGCTGGCGAGCCTGGCGACGCAAGGCGTGCTGCGGGCGGATCCGTTGGGGCTCGGCATCGCGGTCGACCCGCTCGGCCGCACGATCGGCACGGACGGCGAGAGCCATTCGCGCCTTTACGTCGCCGGCCCGCTGGCGCGCGAACAATACGGCGAACTGATGGGCATGCCTCAAGTGGCCGGACAAGCCAGCGCGGTCGCGGGCGAAATCGCCAAGCTGCTAGAGCCGGATGATTTTAGATCGAATCGCGCAGCGATCCGCTCTAAAATCTGAATCCGCCTCTAGATAAATAAGTTAGAGGGCGATTCAGACTTTAAGTCGAACCATGAATGGTTCGACTTAAAGTCATCGCGCTCTAACGGCCGCGAGCCTGGCACCGGTCAGCGGCGTGTAAGAAAGCAGCCGCTTTTTGAAAAAAGCGGCGCAAAAACTTTCGGTTACGTCGGGCCTTGGCGGTGAAACCGGCACGGGCCAAAAAGCAGCGCTTCCTTCCTAACCTTCCGTTATTTCCAGCCGCCGCCGAGCGCCTTGAACAGGCCGATCTGGTCCTGCACCAAAGTCGCATCCGAGGCCGCCAAAGCCGCGTCGGCGGAAATCAGCGTCTGTTCCGCCGTCAACAGGTCGAGCGCGCTGATGGCGCCGGCCGCCAACTGGTCCTGCGCCTGCGCGAAAGCCAGTTTCGCTTGCTCATCCGCCTGCGCCAAAGCCGCATGCTGGTCTAGCTGGGACTCATAGGTGGTGAGCGCCTGCTCGGTCTCGGTCAGCGCACGGAGCACGACCGAATCATAGCCCGCCAAAGCCGCCCGGCTCTGCGCCTTGGCCTGTGCCAATAGCGTGTACTGGCCATAGAGATTCGGAAAACTCCAGCTGATCGCCGGCCCTATCCCCCAGGCGAGACCGTTATTGCTGCTGAGCAGACGAAGCTCGCTGGAAACGCCGCCATAAAACCCGTTGATGGTGACGCGCGGAAACAGATCCGCCGTCGCCACCCCCACCCCCGCCAAAGCGGCGGCATATTTGCGATCCGCCTCGCGGATGTCCGGCCGGCGCGCCAGCAAAGCAGCGCCGTCGCCCACCGGCACCGGTGCGGAGAGCTTCATCGCGGCCTGGCAGGACAGCACTTCCCGCGGCGCCTGCGCCGGCGTTTCGCCCAGCAGATCGGCCAGTTCGAACAGGGCCGCCCGACGCTGACCCTCCAACGGCGGAAGCACCGCCTGCTGCTGCGCCACCACGACTCCCTGGCGCGTCACGTCGAACTGCGTGCCGGCTCCGGCGGTAAAGCGCTGCTGCACGATCTGATATTGCCGGGTGGCCAGATCCAGGGAGCGCTGCGCCACCATGATCCGCTCGCCAGACGTGCAGATCTCGCCATAGGCGCGCGCTGTCTCGGCGGCGATGGTCACGCGCAGATCGTCGCGCGCCGCCATCTGGGCCTCGGCGCTATCCCGCGCTTCCTCGATCGTCCGCCGCACATGGCCGAACAGATCGAGTTCGTAGGAGGCATCCAGCACGGCGTCATAAATCCAGGTCGTCTGCGGTTTGTGGCCAGTGAGGACGAGGATTTCGTCGGTGACGGGGTCACGCCCATAGGTGCCGGAGAGCTCCAGGTCGGTCTGCGGGAACAGCCCGTTGCGGGCGTTCTCCAACACCGCCCGCGCGGCGGCGAGATTGGCCTCCGCCTCCTTGAGGTTGGTGTTGGCGGCGAAAGCCTGAGCGACCAGCCGGTTCAGCTCCGGGTCCTGGTACAGCACCCACCAATCATCCGGCAGAGGCGCCTGGACCACCGCCGGACCGGTGGAAACGAAACCACCCGCGGCGCTGGCCGGTACGGAAGGCGGGCGATAATCTGGCCCCAGCGCGCACCCGGCCAGCAGCGCCGGCAGCAACAACAGCCCACGCCGCCTCACGACCCGTTCTTCCGCCGCAATAAAGGTTTTGGCGAGGCCGGGCCTTGCGGCGGCGGCGGCACGATCAGCACGAACATGGTGAGCCCCAGCGCCGCCACCGCCGCCACGAGCACGAAACCATCGATGGTGGACTGGGTGGTGGCCATCACCCGCACCACATCGCCCAACACGGCGGGCGCCGCCGCGGAATGCCCCCGTGGCGTGAGCACATGGTGATAGGCGTCCAGCCGGCGTTGCACATCCAACGCCCCCTTCTGTACATGCTGCCCGATCAGGTTGGAGGCGCGCTGCTCGCGCACCCGGTTCCACGTGGTGATCAGCGCGGTCCCCACCTCGCCGCCGAACAGCCGCGCCATCTGCAACGAGGCGCCGAAGGAGAGCGCATCCTGCGGTTTCAAATTCAGCACGGCGGTGAACACCACACCGGACAGCGCCAGGCTTTGCCCCAGCGCCTGCAAAAGCTGCGAAACCAGGAACTGGTCAGATCCCCAGCCAGGCGTGAGCGTCCAGGCCACTGTCATGCAGGCCACGCCGATCAGGCACATGCCAAGCCCGCCGGCAAGACGCGGGTCGAAGCGGCGCAGCATCCAGGCCGCGATCAGGCAGGTAATCAATTGCGGCATCGCGATCCAGATCAGCGTGTCGCCGACCTCCAGGGCGCGGAAGCCGCGCACACCACCGAGATAATAAGGGATCAGCGCAGCCGTGCTCAGGATCGTCAGGCGAAGAATGGAGATAAGCAGCAGCAAAAGCGGCATCGGCCAGCGGAAGGGTATACGCGGGTCCAGCCAGGGATACGGGGCCGTCGCCTCATGAATCACGAAGGCCACAAGCATGATGCCCCCCGCCAGCAGCAACCCGGAAATCAGCCCGGAATTCAGCCAGGCCAGCCGGTTGCCCTGATCCAACGCAGCGTACAACAGCGCAAAGCCCGCCCCGCAGGCGATGAGCCCGAACGGGTCCCAGTGAATATCATTGGTCGGCGGCTGGTGCTTTACCCCCCATTGCAGACATGCCGCCATGCCCAAGCCCAACGGAACATCCTGCCAGAAAATCCAGTGCCAGGTGAGGTGATCGACATAGAACCCTTCCAGCGAGGCGGAGATGTTCAGCGACAATTCCAGATTCAACGCATAGACCGCCACGCCATAGGCCCAGAGCCTGGGCGACATCGAACGCAGAACGAAACTGAGGGTGAGCGGGATGAACGTGCCTGAGGACAGGCCGGCGATGAATTGCAGCCCGAGGAAGGTGTCCAGATTTTGCGAGAAGGGCAACAGGAAGGAGGCGGCGGCGAAGACCAGTGCGGAGAGGATGAGAATCTGCCGTGGTCCGTACACCCCACCAACCCAAACGGCGAAAGGGGTCACCAGCATCTGCGCCATAGTAAAGGAGGTGGTGATCCACGCCCCCTCATCGAAGCCGGCATGCAGGGCGCCGCGCACATCCGCCAGGCCGAAAGAGGAAAGCCGCCCGGTGAGGGTGGAGACGAAGGTGCCGAGCAGCACCCCCGCCAAGCCGAGCCAAGGAATGCCTTGTGCCGCCGGTGCCGCAGCCGGGGCGGCCACGCTGGCCGTGCCGCTCATGAATGCGGGCCCGAACTTGTGTCGATGCTGGGCTCTACCGACATGCCCGCCCGTAGCAACGAAGCCAGTCCGGCGGGATCGTCGATGTCGATTTTCACCGAAATGCGCTGCACGATCTTGGTAAAGTTGCCGGTGGCGTTGTCCGGCGGCAGTAAGGCGAGCTGCGCGCCGGAGGCCGGCGAGATCGCCACCACATGGCCGCGCAGCGTCGCCCCCGGAAAACTATCCACCGTCACCGTTGCTTTTTGCCCGATGCGCACATGGGTGAGCTGAGTTTCCTTGTAATTCGCCAGCACATAGACATGCGGGAGCCTGGAAAGCGTCGTCACCTGCGTGCCGGCGGCGATGAACTGCCCGGCAAAAACCTGCCGCAGCCCGATCATTCCAGCCTCCGGCGCGGTGATGCGCGTATAGCCAAGATTGATCCGCGCCAATTTCAGCGCCGCCTGCTTGGCCAGCAGCGCCGCCTTCACGGCGTCAAGCTGGGCATGCAGCAGGTTGATCTGTCGGCTTACCACATCCGCCTGGGCGCGGTTGGCGGCGAGCTGGGCGGAGAGCTGCTGGCGCGCCGTCTCGGCCTTCTCCACCTCCTCGGTCGAGCTCGAGCCGGTGGTGAGCAGCCGCCGCGCGCGGGCGACGTCCCGCCCGCTTTGCAAAAGCTGGGCCGCCGTCGCATCGGCATTGGCCTGGGCGGCGCGTAGATTGGCTTCCTGCAACGGAAATTGCGCCTGCACCTGCTCGATCTGCGCCTCCGCCGCCGCCACATCGGCCTGGGCCTGCTCCACCCGGGCGCGGTAATCGGAATCGTCGATCTGCACGATCATTTGGCCGGCCTTGACGCTGGCATAATCCTGCACCGGCACGTCCTGCACATAGCCCGGCACTTGCGCGGAAAGCGGCGTCAGATCGGCCTGCAGATAGGCATCGTCTGTGGTCTGCCAGCGTTCATCGCCTTGCCAACGGTTCCACCGGCTGACGAAGAGATACAAGACCAGGGCCGCCGCCACGAAACTGACGATGCGCCAAAAGCTTTTCGGTACTCTGATCCGGCGCAGCAGCGCTATTCTCCCTGGCGTTTCGCCCGGCAATTTCGTCTCCCGTTAGATGTGCTGCCAATCTCCCGCGGATGATCGAAGCATAACCCGCGGACTCGATGGAAGAGTTTTCACGGTACGCACGGGCAGTTAAGTAAAGTGGCCGGCCGGCGGCGGTGAAATCAGCACGCCCCACAGTTAACAAAGTTTTTTGCTTCTTTTGGTTCACAAAAAGAAGACCCTTCTTTTTCTTTTCCTGCCTGCGCAGGCCGCATCTAGCACCGGCCGCGCAATCGGCTAACCTGCGCCCGAACCATTGCAAAGATGCCGCTGTGAAAAAGATCGGTTTCCTCTCGTTCGGCCACTGGACGCCCTCACCGCAGTCGCAGACCCGCTCGGCCGGCGATGCCCTCCTGCAATCCATCGATCTCGCCGTCGCGGCCGAGGCGCTGGGGGCGGACGGCGCCTATTTTCGCGTCCACCATTTCGCCCGCCAGCTTGCTTCCCCCTTCCCGCTCCTGGCCGCCGTGGGCGCGAAGACCAGCCGCATCGAAATCGGCACGGCGGTGATCGACATGCGCTACGAGAATCCGCTTTACATGGCCGAGGATGCCGGCGCGGCCGACCTGATCGCCGGCGGCCGCCTGCAGCTCGGCCTCAGCCGCGGTTCGCCCGAGCAGGTGATCGACGGCTGGCGCCATTTCGGCTTCCGCCCGGCGGAGGGCCAAAGCGACGCCGATATGGGAAGGCGCCATGTCGAGCGCCTGCTCGAGGTGCTGCGCGGCGAGGGTTTCGCCCAACCCAACCCGCGCCCCATGTTCCCCAACCCGCCGGGCCTGCTGCGCCTGGAGCCTTATTCGGAAGGCCTGCGCGAGCGGATCTGGTGGGGTGCGGGCTCCAACGCCACCGCCGCCTGGGCGGCCAAGCTTGGGATGAACCTGCAAAGCTCGACGCTGAAGGACGACGAAACCGGCGAGCCGTTCCACATTCAGCAGGCCAAGCAAATCCAAATCTTCCGTGACGCCTGGAAGGAACATGGCCACACGCGCACGCCGCGAATCTCGGTCAGCCGCAGCATCTTCCCGCTGGTAAACGACCACGACCGCGCTTATTTCGGCCATGGCGGCAAGGAAGAAGACCAGGTCGGCTTCATCGACGAAAAGACGCGGGCCATTTTCGGCCGCGGCTACGCCGCCGAGCCGGCACGCCTCATCGAGCAACTGCGGCAAGACGAGGCCATCGCGGCCGCCGACACGCTGTTGCTCACCGTCCCCAACCAGCTCGGTGTCGCCTATTGCGCGCATGTGATCGAGGCGATCCTGAAACAGGTCGCCCCTGCCTTAGGCTGGCGCTGAGGGAGAAAAAAGAAAGCAGCCGCTTTTTGAAAAAAGCGGCGCAAAAACTTTTTTTGACTTTGGGCCGATGGCGGTGAAACCAGCACGGCCCAAAGTAAACAAAGTTTTTTTGCTACTTTTTGTTCACAAAAAGTAGCGCTGTCTTGCCTTGCTTTCCGCTGCTTGCCACGCGCGGCGTCACAACGTTAGGATCACGCGTCATCGGTCCCGCGCGAGCGGGTGAAAAGGGAACGCCGTGCGCCCCGGCTGGACCAGCGGTCCGGGGGCAAGTCGGCGGCTGCCCCCGCAACTGTCAGCGGCGAGCCGCTGGCCCGGCTGCCGCACTCCGGTTTTGAGGGAGGCAGGTCACTGAGCCCGCGAGGGCACGGGAAGACAGGGCCAGAGGCGTTGACCCGCGAGCCAGGAGACCTGCCGGTGTCGCGCTCACAATAACTGCCGGGCGGGGCGCCCGGGAGTGGGGAATGGCCATGCTCGCGGCGTTCAGAAATATTTTCGACGACAGTTCGGCGCAGGTTAAAGGCAAAATCATCGGAATGTATGTGTTCCTGATTGCCGCCAATATCGGGGGCTGGATTTATGCTTTTGCGGCGTTTCACAGCAACCCGCTTTTCATCGGCACAGCGCTTCTGGCCTGGGGTTACGGCCTGCGCCATGCGGTCGATGCCGACCATATCGCGGCCATCGACAACGTCACGCGCAAGCTGATGCAGCAAGGCAAGCGCCCGGTCACCGTCGGCTTCTTTTTCTCGCTCGGCCACTCGCTGGTCCTCATCATCGGCGTGGCGGCGATTTACTACATAAAGTCGAACGTGAACGGCGACAGCTTCAACGCTTTCAATAATGAAAGCGGGATCGTCGGCACCGCGGTCTCGACGGGCTTTCTGTTCGTGATCGGCATCATGAATCTGCTGATCGCGCTCTCGGTGTACCGGACCTTCAAGCATGTCGCCAAAGGGGGCCTCTATGTCGAAGAGGATTTCGACATGCTGCTCAACAAGCGCGGCTTCTTCTCGCGCATCTTCCGGCCGCTGTTCAACCTCGTCAACAAAGGCTGGCAGATGTTGCCCATCGGGTTCCTGTTCGGCCTCGGGTTCGACACCGTCACCGAAGTCAGCCTGCTTGCCATCGCCGCCACGGAAGCGACGAAAGGGATGCCGCTATGGTCCATCATGACATTCCCTTTGCTGTTTGCCGCCGGCATGTCGCTGATCGACACCACCGACGGCATCGCGATGCTCGGCGCCTATGGCTGGGCCTTCGTGAAGCCGGTGCGCAAACTCTATTATAACCTCACGATCACCTCGGTGTCCGTCATCGTCGCTCTGGTCATCGGCGGGATCGAAGGGCTGGGCCTGGCCGCGCAGGAGTTGAACATGTCCGGCGGCTGGTTCTGGAACGACGTCAACATGCTGAACGGCAATTTCGGCTATCTGGGTTATTCCGTCATCGGCATCTTTCTGCTCAGCTGGCTCGCCTCCATCGCCATATACAAGCTGAAGCGCTATGACGAGCTCGAGTTGAAAATGCCCCCACGGGCCAGCGCCGAGAATTGAGGGTCTTTAGGCCGGGCTCGCGGCCAGCGCGACGGCGATGCCCATGCCCAGCGCGACAAACGAAAGCGCGGCCATCACCGCCACCGGCGGCTGCGGCGCCCCCGCGACCGACATCGCCGCATGGTCCATGCCATGCCCTGCGGCATGGAAGCGACCGGCCCGGCCGGCTCCCGCCGCACGGTGAGCATCCCCATGTTTCAGATGATTGCCTACCAGCCACCAATTCATCGGATAGGTGACAGCAAAGCCCGCGAGCAGCGCCATCGGCCTTAGCGATTGTGACAGGCCGTTTTTACTTGCCCTGTCCCTTGCCAAATTGCGAATGCGTCGCATTTGCGCTATAGGCTGCCGCCCGCCGTCAGCCGCGATTTGTTGGATGTCGATAATGCGATTTCGCCTGCCCCCCTACTGGCCCGCCTTGCTGCTGTTTTGCGGGCTGGTCCTGCCGCACATGGCCCGCGCCGCGATCACGGTCACCGACATGGCCGGCCGCCAGGTCACGCTGGCCGCGCCGCCGCAGCGGATCGCGCTGCAGGACGGGCGCATCGCCCTCGACCTCGCTCTTTTGGACCGCAGCCAGCCCTTCGCCCGGGTGGTGGTATGGAATAATCTGCTCAAACGCTTCGAGCCGAATCAATGGTCCGTGCTCGTCAAAAACTGGCCGGCGGTTGCGAAAATCCCGGATATGGGGTTCGACGATAACGGCTCCGTAAACCTTGAGGAACTGATCGCCGCGCGGCCGCAATTGCTGGTGGCTGAGCTGCGCGCCCGCCCGATTCTGGAACAGCAGGGGGTCATGCGCACCCTGGCGCAGCTCGGCATTCCCGTGTTGTTCGTCGATGATTCCGAACACCCGGTGCCCGACGCCGCGCGGAGCGTGACCCTGCTGGGCCAGGTGCTGGGCCGCGAGGCGGAGGCCAAGGCCTATGTCGATTTCTACGACGACCATTGGGCGGCTCTCGACAAAATAATCGCCGCCCAACCCCAACCGCGCCCGCTGGTGTTCGTGAACGTCCTGGCCGGACAGAACGATGCCGGCGGCTGCTGCTTCACCCATGGCGATTTCGGCTGGGGACTCCTGGTGCAAGCGGCAGGGGCACGCAATCTGGGCTCTGCCCTGCTGCGCACGCCGGCCGGCCCGGTCTCCATGGAAGCCGTGCTGGCCGCGCAACCGAACGTGCTGGTGATGACCGGGCGCGCGCCCAGCAATACGCTGGTGCCAATGGGCTATGACACCAATGAAACCGCTGCCGGCGTGCGATTGCGGGCGCTGACGCAGCGCCCCGGCTTTACCGCCCTGAAAGCGGCGACCGACGGCCAAGTCTACGCCCTGTATCACCCGTTCTATTCCAGCGTTTTCAACATCATCGGCCTCGAATATCTGGCCAAATACATCTACCCGCAGGCTTTCGCCGCTTTGCATCCCGGTCAGGATTACGCGTCGATCATCGCACAATTCACCGATCTCCCGCCAAGCCCGGTGCTGCTAGGCATACGGATGCCCGCGCATGGCGGCTAGCACAAGTGTGGAACTGACAGCCGGTTATCGGCGGGTGCTGCGCCGGCGTGTCCTGCTTCTCGGCGGCCTGATCCTGCTCTGCCTCGCCTGCTTCCTCACCGAACTCGCCGTCGGCGGCGAAACGCTCGGCCTCGGCAGCGTACTGCGCGGCCTCCTGCATCCTTCGCAAGTGGACCCGACGGTGCGCATCATCCTCTGGCAATTGCGCTTGCCGGTGGCCTGCACGGCGGTGCTGGCGGGGGCCGGGTTAGCCATCGCCGGCAGCCTGATGCAAGGAGCCCTCAATAACCCTCTGGCTGAACCGTTCACGCTGGGCCTGTCCTCCGCCGCTGGGTTCGGGGCGGCTTTGGTCATTGTGCTCGAGCCTTGGTTCAGCCCCGCACTCGGCGCCCTGCCCCAGGGGCTCCTGGTCTCGGCCAGCGCGTTTTTGTTTTCGGTTGGGGTCATCTCGGGCATAGCGCTGTTGGCGCGGGCGCGGCAGATGCGGCCGGAGACGATCGCGCTGCTCGGGATCGCCGTGCATTTCACCTTCTCGTCCCTGCTCGCCTTCACGCAATATGCCGCCAATGCCGACCAGCTGCAGACCCTGGTCTTCTGGCTGCTCGGCTCCGTGCAGCGGACAAGCTGGACCCAGGTGGCGATTTGCGGCGCGCTGCTGGCCTTCATTTTGCCGCTGCTGCTGCTGCGCGCCTGGGCGCTCACCGCTGTCGGCAGCTTCGGTGCGCACGCCGGCGTGCTCGGGCTGCGGGTGGCACGGGTGCGGCTGCTGATGCTGCTCGCGGCCGCCTTGCTCGCCGGCGCGGTGACAGCGACGGTGGGGATTGTCGGCTTTGTCGGACTGGTGGCGCCGCATATCGCGCGCATGCTGGTGGGCGAGGACCAGCGCTTCGCCCTCGCCACCTCGGCCACATGCGGCGGGGTGATCATGCTCACGGCCGCACTCGCCAGCCAGACTCTGATTCCCGGCGCCATATTGCCGGTTGGCATGCTGACCGCACTGCTCGGCGTGCCGGTCTTCCTGTGGCTGATTCTCCGCCAGCAGGCCCATTATGCTTGATGTCGCGGCGCTAACCCTGGTGCTGCAGCGCCAGCTTATTCTGGAGGGGCTCAGCTTTTCCGCGCGGGCCGGCGAAGTCACAGCGGTGCTGGGCCGCAACGGCTCGGGCAAGACGAGCCTGGTGCGCGCTTTGGCGGGATTGCTGCCGTATCGCGGCCAGGTCCGGCTGAACGGCGAAGAGCTGAACACCCTCGCCCCCTCGGCTCGCGGCCGGCTGGTGGGCTATATGGCGCAGAACCCCTACACCGTCACCGCCAGGCTCAGCGTCCTTGAGCTGCTGGTGCTGGCCCAGAACGCCGACCGCCTCGGCGCGCGGATGCACGAGGAATCGCTTGCCCAGGCCCACGCCATCCTGGAACGCCTGCAGCTCGGTCCCCTCGCGGCCATGGAGCCGGCACGCCTCTCCGGCGGGCAGCGGCAAATGGTGGCCCTGGCCTTGGCCCTGGTGCGCCAGCCGCGCCTGCTGCTATTGGACGAGCCAACCTCCGCCCTCGACATCGCCAACCAGATGAACCTGCTCGCCACCGTGCGCGACTATACGCGGCGCGCGGGCATCGTCACGCTGATCATCCTGCACGACCTCAACCAGGTGAGCCGCTTCTGCGACAGCGCCCTGATGCTGAGCGAGGGAAAACTGGCCGCGCAAGGCCCGACCGCGACGTTGCTGGAACGTGGGCGGCTGGCGGAGCTTTATGGCATCAACTGCGAAATCGCCGCGCTGCCCGGCGGGCATAAGGTCATCTATCCGCTGGGGTTGAGCAACTAAGCAAGCGCTACTTTTTGTGAACAAAAAGTAGCAAAAAAACTTTGTTTACTTTGGGCCCGTGCCGTTTCAACGCCTCAGGCCCAGAGTGACAAAAGTTTTTGCGCCGCTTTTTTCAAAAAGCGGCTGCTTCCTTCCCTTACTCCACGCCTCTTTCCAAAACGGCCTTCAAACCTTCGCGCCAAGGCGGAAGCGTGCAGCCGAAGACGCGCTGCAGCTTTGCGCAATCGAGCCGCGAATCGGCCGGGCGTTTGGCGGGCGTCGGCCAGTCCGCGGTGGTGATGGCATCGATGCGCGGGCGCGGATGGCCAAGGCGCTCGGCTTCCTCGAAGATCGCCGTGG
>Ga0310811_10000549_pt1 | contig 48105 bp, 51 predicted proteins | sample YCmetagenome_FD_207642 | JGI IMG/M metagenome (GOLD analysis project Ga0310811, IMG submission 207642) | Soil microbial communities from experimental microcosm in Duke University, North Carolina, United States - YC | ecosystem: Engineered > Artificial ecosystem > Soil microcosm > Unclassified ...
CACCGTATTCCGTCAACAGTCCACGCAGCTCGTTGATCTGCATCGTACGAAACTTGATGAGCTGCTGGCGCATCCTGTGCAGTGCGAGCATGGCCTGTTGCATTTCGGTTTTCACCGCCACTGGCTTGCCGGGCTGCTGCACGGCAAGCCAGTTCGCCCGCGCGTCTGCGGCATCGTTCTTGTTGCGAATGTTGAATGCCTTGACAAACTCCGCCGGCATCAGCCTGACCTCGTGACCCATCATTACGAGTTGCCGGGCCCAGTGGTGCGCACCACCACACGCTTCCATGCCGATACGGCAGCGCGTCCGGTTAGCGAAGAATTGCAGGAACTTCGCCCGCTTGATGGCCTTGTTCACGATCTCCCCGGTTGCCTGATCCACGTAATGGATCTGAAAGACACTCTTGGCGATATCCACTCCCACTGCCGCACAGTTGTTCATGGCTAGCCCCCTTCCGGTTGCTCGTAAAAGCTCAATGGTCTTCCAATTTTGGAACTCCGGTTGCTGCTGCCGTCGGTCTGTGACAGTCCACGTTTCTTTGCCTTACGTTCACGGGCGGGACGCGTTCATTTCATTCCAACCATTTCGCGTGGATGATCTCGGTTTCCACCGACTCCCGTTCCATCGAGTCGATCATCTTGCTGCCGAACACGGAGCGCTCCGCCGCCTGGAACTTCATCGCGATGTGAAACCAGTCGAGGATCCGACCGCGAGCCAGCTGACTGCCCTCGACCGTCTTCCCAAATTCACCGGCGTCGTCGCTGATCACGGTCACCCGTTCATCGCTCGCCCCGCCGTTCCGGCTGAGGAACTGATCGAGCCGCGCTGCAGCCGAAGTCACTTCCTTGTGCACATACGCATATAGTTTTGGGGGACCGTCGGTGAACGTCGCCCGTCCCGCAACAATGTTCACGTGGCGGCCAGGGTCTCTCCCGGGGTCGCAATTGCGTAGCCACGCCGAGTCGACGCTCACGGCGGCAACATGACTGCATTCGCGAACCTGTTCGTCCGCAACAGACTGGGGGAACTGCGCGATGTCACGCTCTATATCAGCGTCGACTGTTTTCCAGTATCGAGAATCCGATGCCGGATGCTGCTGAACGAGATGCCCTTGTCCAGCGGTAGCACTTCCTTGAGCATGTTCGTCGCCTGCCGGTAGGGCAGATGAACTGCCCACTTCGCCTGAAGGTATTCCAGTTCCGGCGTGACGCGTCTGGTTAGCGCTTTCGACAAGGGGTGCACCACACGCTGCTCCGTCCGCGCAGTCCCTTGACACGCGCACGACCACAGCCGCGGACTCTTCACGGTCACCTTGCCATAGACGGTGCGCAGCACCGTCGAGCGGCTGTCTTTGTGCCTAAAGGCCGCACCGCAGCTCTCACAATGGCTCTGGCCTGCGAGCCACCGCTGTACCTGTTGCGAAATAAGTTCGGTCTGCACCTTTGCCAGCAACGACCGCCCTTCCGCGAGAGTCAGACCCAATTCCGCCAGACTAAGGTCAGTGCGCTCAATGACGGCCAGAGCTCCGTCGCCCTCCTCGACCGGGTCAGTCTCGCCGTCGACCAACCTTGCTTCGATGATCAACCGCATGGCTTGGCTCCGAGCATTGCGGGACTTGTCAGCCTACTCTATAAGAAACCGGCACTGCGACTGGAAGCACACGCGACCCTTGTTGCGAGCCTCCCCAACTTTTGCGCGCTCTCGTTTACGTCTACGCCACGGTCCGCGCTCGACTTCAACCCACGCATGCCAGTGATGTCCCTTTCTTTCCGGGGTGGAACGGATCATCCACTCTCTATGGCTGACTTTCATTGCTCACTCTCCACAGGCTTATCCACAGAAGGTGTGTATAAGTGGCGCGACGCCTCGCGGCAAGACGGTTAGTTGCATCGGACGAGAAATTGGGCGCTGTCGTGCGGCGCACTCCAAATTACGTAGCGTTCAGTACGGTTTGAAGGTTGCGAGAAGATCGGCGTTCAAATGAAGAACAAATCACGTCCCGAAAGCCTGCGCATAGCGCGGTCGAAGGGCAAATCCGTGAAACATTCGCTGAGTGTACGGTTAAGCCATTGATTCCAGACCGTTTGTTCGTCGGCTGACATGCTCGGCAGATGTTCCACGCGTCGGTGCCGAAGGGCGAAAAAGTTCGCGTCGGGCAACCGCCCGTCCCCGCGCCGCCAAGTGCCGCTGCCAATGCTGGGACCGCTGGAGCCACCATTCCCACGCCTTTCCCTCGGCGAGACCTTGGTTTTCTTCATCTTGGTTCGAGGTTTTTCCGGGAAACCTAGGCTGGGCGCGGCTGACCCAGGGAAAAGTTAACTTGCGGGGACAGAGTTAACCGTATACATTTCGTCGGAATTCGCCATTCTACGGATTTCTGCACGATAAATGGCGACTCCCTCAATGAATAACCGGACTGTCAATCAAGGGATCCCCAATGGTCGTCGCCAAGCCAATCGTATCGATCGAGCATTCCGTTAAACACACACCCAATCGGATCGCACTGGACGACATCGAATTCATCGCGCAGAACGCCAGCGAGATGCTGATGAATGTGCGGGAGAGCATGCTGGCTCCGCATCCGCGCAAGCATTCCCCAGTGTTCACGACGTCACAAATCGCCTCACTGTGCCGGATGGACCGCAAGAAGGTCAACTACTACTGGGAGAAGCAGGAGCTCGGCTTACCCCAGGGCACGGTGCTCCCGCGTACGCGGGAGTTCACGCTGGTCGAGGCACGGGAGTGGGTCAAGAAGGTAGGGCCTTTTCCCAAGCGGCCCGAAGGCGTGAGGGGCAAAAAGATCGCAATCGGGAACTTCAAGGGCGGGGTCAGCAAGACGACCACGGCGATGACCCTGGCTCAAGGCCTGTCCCTTTTCGGTCGCCGCGTTCTGTTGCTGGACCTCGACCCGCAGGCGTCGCTCACCGCGCTCAACGGGATTCTGGCAGACAGCGAGGTCTCTGAAGACCAGACCATCCTTCCCCTCATCTACGGCGAGGAAACTTCGCTGGAGTACGCGGTACAACCGTCCTATTGGGACGGCATCGATCTCATCCCTGGCAGCGCCGCCCTCTTCAGCGCGGAGTTCTATCTTCCGTTCAAGCAGTCGAGAGAGCGGGCGTTTCGGTTCTGGGAAGTACTGGACAAGGGCCTGGAACCGCTGCTCGACCGGTATGACGTGGTCATCATCGACACCCCCCCCGCCCTCTCCTACGTGACGATCAATGCATTTATGGCAGCGGACGGTCTCATTGTACCGACGCCACCGAACGCGCTGGACTACGCCTCGTCCACCCAGTTCTGGTCACTGTTCACAGACTTCGCCCGAAGCATGAAACAAATCGTGCCAGATCTCGATAAACACTTCGATTTCATCCACGTGCTGCTCTCCAAGGTCGATAGCAGTCAGGCCGCCACCTATGCGGTGCGCGAGTGGATCAACCGCACCTACGAACGCCACGTGCTCCCGATCGAGATTCCGACGACGACCGTGACATCCAGCGCCTCAACGGAGTTCGGCACGGTCTACGACATCTCGAAGTACGACGGCAGCAACAAGACATATCAACGCGCCCGCGAGGCGTATGACCGGTTTGCAGAAATGATTGATCAGGAAATCTTTGCGCTGTGGAACGCGGAACTGGAGGTCGCATGAGCATCAAGGAAAGAATGGCTGCCAGAACCGCGGCGATCGCGGCCCCGAGCGGGAACCGCCCGGATCCCCTCGCCCGGCCAAAGACCGGTCCAGGACAGTTCCTCGCAGCCATGCCAATCCTGGCCGAGAAAGAGGAAGAACTGGAAAAGGCGAATGCAGAGAACGCGAGTCTGCGTGAGCAGCTTGAAAGGGCGCTCGCGGAGGGGAACCCGACCGGGGCGGCCGTCGAGATCCCGCTGGACCAGCTGCACGAGGTGCCGGGTCGCAGGCGCTATATGCCGCCGGAGAAGTATGCGGAGCTTCGCGAGAACCTTCGACACAACGATCTGATTCATCCGGTCGTGGTCCTACCTCGCGAGGAAGGCGGTTTCGAGATCTGGTCCGGCCACCACCGCACAGACGCTTATCGCGAGCTTGCCCGCCCGACGATCTGGTGTGTGCTCAGCAAAGCCACGAGATCATCGGCCAGCGCCGGGGCGTTTTACGCAAACCTTCTGCAGTCGGACCTGACGGATTACGAGAAGTACATCGGTTTCAAGGACATCCTGTCATCGACGCCGGGGTTGACCCAGGCCGAATTGGCCGAACAGGCCGGTGTATCGGCAAGTGCCGTCTCGAAGCTGATGGCGTTCGATCAATTGCCGGAAGTGGTACTCGCCCAGCTCAAGGAGCGCCCTGACCTCCTGGGATTCAACTCCGGGCATGCGCTGGCGACGCTCACGAAGGAAGGCAAGGCCGAACAGGTGATTGCCGCAGTAGCACGCCTGGCAAAGGGCGAAATCGATCAGACGCAGGCCGTCAAGCAGGCGAGTGCAGAGCAGGCGAAGCCGAAGGCGCCCAAAGCGACAGGTACGAAGATCAAGGTTGGTCGCGACGTCTATTGCGATCTCCGCACGGCTCGAAACGTGGTGCGCATGGAGTTTCAGAGTAGCGAGGAGGCGCTGGCGGTGCAGGAAGAAATAAAGGTCGTGCTGGAAGCCCGGGCGGAGCGATTGAGAACCATGCCGAACGCCGGTGAAGAAACGAAGAAATCCTTATAAATCAACGACTTGATACTATCAAGATACAAAAGGAAAGCCAGATGAACTGATTTCGACGCCAGAAAGACAAAAGCCTTCGGCTGGAACCGAAGGCTTTTGCAGGACTTGGCTGGAACCTCGCCCTAAACGCTCCATCGGCTGGAAACCGAAAGAGACTCGACACCTCGGAGTGTAACGGAACGCGAGCGGCAGTCAAGCGACATCAAGCCATTTTTTTGTAAATGGACGCCCGACATGTCTATCGCGCAACGCTTCGTTGCTGGCGAGGGTGAGTTGCACTCTCAAGAAAAAGAATCTGCAGATCTTCCGGGCGATTCAGACGCCCTCGCCGCCTTTCACTGTGACCCGGTAAACCTGCCTTGGGTCATCTTTCGCGCCGCATTCCGCGCTGCGCATATTGAGCAGCTTCCGCAACGCGCTCGTGCCGTACTCGCCGCCCTCGCCCGCACGGTCGACGCCGCGAAACCTTTCGGTGCCATCTTTGCCCGACGTGAGCTGCTCACCGGTCGCGCCATGCAGTCCATGCGCACGTTCTATCGCAGTCTCGATGATCTCGAAGCGGCCGGCTTGATCGAGCGCCGTCCCCAATCCCGCTACGTTGAAGCGGGCCTGTTCGGACGTTCCTATCTGCACCTCACAGCACACGCGGCCGCCCTTCTTGGCCTCGTGGAGGAATCCGTCGCGCCTTCTTCAGCCGCCGTCGTTCCCGCGTCACCCGCACCGTCGTCCGCTTCAGTTAAGCAGGCCGCCGACGCACCCCACGGTTCATTTAGTCATCCGTCTGCCAGCGTGGCAGACGGTGCTATATATAAGGATCTTAGCCCTGCCTCTTTTCAAAAGAGACAACCGGGGCAGGTGCCGTTGGACCTTCAGCGCCTGCGGTCCCTGGGTTTCCTTGATTTTCTGATTTTCAAACTTATGCGCGAAGCGCGTGAGAACGGCAAACGCTTGTCTGATGTCGTTGAAGCGACGTGGCAGCACCTGAAGGATGCCCGGGCACCGATCAACTATCTCAGCGCCCTGCTTCGCAGCACGGTCGATTTCACGCATCAGCTGCGTCAGCGGATGGCAACCCGGTGCGAGGAACAGCAACGCCTTGAACGCGCGGCGCACGCTGAGCTGGTGGCACGCGCCAACGCCGGCCAGACCTTCATCGATGCCGAAGGTCGGCGCAAATACGTGGTTGATGCGGAAGGCCAGTCGATGGTCGTGTACAACGCGGAGGAGGGCATCGGGCGACAGGCGACGGGCTGGAAGGAACAGTTCGCTGCGGCCAGGGCGCGCGGCCAGATCCGTCCGGCGACTCACGCAGATCTGGAGGCATTCGGCCAGCCGCGCCACACCCCAGCAGAGGCGGGTGAGACGGTATCGACCACCGCCAGACCGCCCGTGACGGCGCAGGTGCGCCACCACATCGCCGGACTCCGGAGCATCCTGGGACCCAACCGTCGACCACTGGCCGTCACTCGTGCAAGAGGATGAATTCATGAGGAATCCTTATTTTTTAACGATAATAGCAACGCGGGCCGAATGGCCCGCGCCTAAGGGCGAAGATTGCGGCCGCTTGAAACGAGTAGTGTTCGTTCGCAGAATTCCTCTACGGGTTAGAAATCGCCCCTCGCAAGCTTGTGCGGCTGAACCGGCAGCAAAGTGGAACGTCGCTTTTCGCCTGCGCAGACTTGAACCGGTGTACGCGCGGGCAAATGACATCTAGGGCTGCGAGGTTTTTAGACCGAGCGGAAAACGTCACCCCTGGAGATTCTTAGAGGCCAGCCATACGCGCTGCGAGATTCAAAGCAGTCTCTAGCTCGTGCAAACGAGAAATCATCTTCACGATATCGGGCGACTCGATCCGAATATACCGACCGCCGCGACCTATAGACATCTTGATCGACCGAGGTAGATGGCTTGGTGTCTCGCCACGGACCAATGAATCCAAAATCTCCGAGACAGTCAAACCAGAGCGTTCCCCAAGTTGTTCTGCGCGTGTGGTCAGTGTTTTCGCGCCGATGACTCCGGCAAGTTCGGTGAGGGCGTCGACTACTCGAAACGACATACGGCGCTCGGGTCCGAACACTCGTAGAACTTCGGGCGGAAGACGAGCGGCCTTAAGCGCTTTGGACACATGGCCTTTCGAAACGGACAACCCGATTGATAAGTCCAGCTGCGTTGTAAATACCCCCACGCCAAGCAACCGTTGATAGAAACGTCCGTAGGTGAGGGCAGGTGCCTTCTGATCTCGCAACAGCATGTGCTGCTGGAGGGCTTGTTCGCGTAACTCGACAGGGTGCGGCGTTCGAAGGCTCATTGTTGACTCAGCGGTGAAATAGTTGAAATTCCCAACTTTCTAATTTTCCCGGGCCGGTCCCAATGTCAAGTAGCTAAGACGGAAAGATACGTTTCTGCAACAAATATTGCGTTCCACCCTCGTGTGAGGGCTATTGTTTCGTTTCTTGCAATAGGACCGTCAACCGGTTGACGGTCTTAGTCCGCGGCGTTCGTCGCAACGTATTGACCAACAACAGAAAGTTCAAAGTGGTGGCTTCGTGAAAATGTGAAACTGTGAAACTCTTCAGTCGATATCCTAGCGCTGAAACGGGCCACGAATTTCCTCAAAAGCTATACGTTTTTCCGCACCATTCCGCCTTAACCCCGTCAACCGGTTGACGGGCAGGACGCGCTCCGCAATGGTCGATGCATTTTCCTGGAAAGCACGCAAAAATCGCGGTCCTTTTGCATGACTGGCATCCCATGCGGACTGATTCAATTGAGTCGGCCCAATTGGATTAACCGTCATGCGTCTCTTCCGCAGCAAAAAACAGATTGCCCTCGCCGTCGCTCCTGGTGGCTATTCCGAAGACGATCCCGAAAAGATCATCTTCGATAACGGTGCGCGCCTGCGTGTCGAGGCCAATCACTGGAAAACATTCTGCTTCATCCTGGCGTTTATCGCGGGTGGGGCGGTGTACACGCGCAATCCTCCGCCCTCCGAAGTGAAGGCGTACGGCGTGTCGTCGGATGTGAACGGACACGCCGTGACGACCCAACTTACTGCATACAAGCCAGACGACCAGGCCATCCGCACATCGCTTAAAGAAACCGTTCAGCGCTGGTGGACTATCGAGCCGGTGTTGACCGACGACATCCAGAAATCGCGCATGGCCCGCAACATCAACGCGGTCAAGGCGATGATGGTTGGCAATGCACGTAACCAGTTTGGCGACTGGATCAGGAGCGACGCGCCGTTTCAGACAATTACGCTCAATCCCAAGCTCGTGCGTGAGGTCAGGGTAACAAACATCGCGCTGCTGGAAGACTCGACTGCCGTTGTTGAATTCACCACCAGCACTACCCAGTCCCCGACCGACAAGCCCGTCGTTCAGAAATATGCGGTGACGTTTCGGTACCAGATCGTTCCCCCGACGTCTGAAGACGCGCTCGGCGCGAACGCGTTCGGCGTGTTCTACCCGCTGTTCTCCCTCCAGAAAACCCAATGATGATCGACTCCCGCACGCTCGTCTCGTGGGCAGCCGCTATCGTGTGCGCGGCTGCTGTCAGTCAGCCCGCATGTGCCGCGAAGAAAGGCACTCCAGTATCTGCTGCCTCGTTCGATCTGGCGACTGCCGTCAGCGATCCGATGAGTCCGGTCAATCCATATAACGTCGGTACTGATCCGATCACGATGCCGGGCGATGCGCGCATGGCGGTCTTTCCCTACAGCCGCGACCAGATTTACCGGATCATGACTGCGCCTCTGAAGACCACGACCATCGAGCTGGCGCGGGGCGAGGCGCTGGCGACTGAGCCGGCTCTCGGTGACTCGATCCAGTGGGTAGTCGACACGGATGGTTCGAACCACGTCTTCATCAAACCGACCAAGCCCGGCCTCGTCAACACACTGCACCTGACCACCAATCAGCGCGAATACGACATGACGCTCGTCTCGTCGCCGATGGGTGGGCTTTTTTATCAGACCGTGCGGTTCAACTATCCCAGGTCGCTGATGGCCAAGGTCCGCGCACGAGCTGATCGTAGTGACGCTGGTGGCGACGCGGGGGAGGGCGACTCTTACCCGACCGATTCGGGACCGATTGGTGTCTCGCCCGACAAGCTCAACTTTGACTACACCGTGTCGGGTTCAGCCGCATTCCGCCCCGAGACAGTCTTCGACGATGGCAAGTCCGTGTGGCTGCGTCTGCCTGTCGGAGCGCCGTTCGCGGTGCCGATCGTGAAAGATCACGGCGACAACGTCAGTCCGAACTTCATCCGTCGTGGCCAGTACATCGTTGTGCAGGAGATGGCCAGCGAGATCGTTCTTCGCGCTGCCGACGACAAGGTCACGATCAAGCGCGGTCGTCACGGCCTGTTCGGCTTCTGAGAGCGCACAACATGGCAAAGCAGAACGCGCAACCGACCAGCGCCCAGGCGGCGATCGTCAAGGGCAAATCACCGCGCAACGCGCTGATCAGCGCGGGCGTGGTTGCGGCTGTCGTCATCGCGGCGCTGGGTTTCTATTACCAGGTCAAAGAATCAGCCAGGATCGAAGACGAAGCAAAGCTGCAGAAGAAGGCGAAGGCCGCGGAGGTGGTCGACAAATCGAACAGCACGCAGGACGTTGACAAGCTTATCGAGGACCAGCAATCGGCCGCGCGCAAGATGGCGGCATCGGAAGCACGTGCTGCCGCAGCGCCGCATGCGGCGTCGATGTCTGGCGCGAGGCCCGGGCTGACTGCGGACAACTTTCAAAACGATGATCACGTTCGCGAGCTGAAGGCGAAGTCAGATGATGACGCCATCTATGCGTCGTCTATTTTCCGAGCCGGCCTGAAGGTCAAGGATCAGCAACCGCAGCAGGTCGCGCAGATTCCAGGCATCCTCACACCGCAGCAGGTTGCCGCGCAACAGAGCGCTGCGCAGCAGGCCGCGATGGGATCGGCTGGCGCACAGGCAGCGGCAGCGCTGGCTGCGGCCGGCATTGGCCAGCAGCCGGGGCGCGTGGGCGGGCAGACGACGCAGGAGCGGGACTCTTCGTTTATCAGGAGCGCCGCCAGCCAGTCGGGTAACGGGCAGGATTTCGCTCGCACGGGCTTTGTAGGTCAGGCGCATGGCTGCGTGCTTTCGCCCCCGCACCATATTCCGGTGCTCTCGATCGAAGGTCTCAACTCAGACCGCCCCGGCACAGCTTCGCTCGTCGTTGAAAAGGACGTGTACGACAGCATCCGTGGTGACTGTCTGATGATCCCGAAAGGCACGACAATCACCGCGCCCTACAGCTCCGATATCCAGCCAGGACAGGAAAGCATCCTGGTGGCCGCTACCGAAATGCGCCTGCCCAATGGCAAGCACGTGCCGCTCTACGGCGGGCAGGGCGCGGATGCCGATGGCGCTGCGGGCTTCTCGGGCGACGTCAACGGTCACTTCCTGAAGATCTTCGGTACATCGTTTCTCACGGCGATCCTTCTGGGTGCCTTCGACAAAGGCGGCACTTCGTCGACAACCACTGGCCCGCTCGGTGTCACGCAGGTTGGCACGACCGCCGGACAGGTCGCAGCGCAGACCTCGCAGTCCGTTCTCGACCGGTACAAGAACATCCCGCCCACGATCACGACTGGCCCGGGCGAGCGCCACTTCATGATCAAGGTCAACCGCGATATCTACATGGAGCCATATCGCGGTGACTAAGCGCGTCTTCCTTTCCCTGTCACTTGCCGTCTTCGCACATTGCAGCGCGGCCGCGAGCGCGAACATCGAGCGCGTCATCAGCCCAACGAGCCTTGTGCTCGAAAGTGCCGGTGCGCGCAACGTCGCGACGTTTGATGGAAAGCCGGTTCTCTATTGCGGACTGCAGGCTTTCACGGCATGGGCCGCGCCCCTCGTTGGACAACGGGTCAGCAGTACGCCTGACGCGGGGATTACTGTCGCAATCGATTCGCACGATACGCCTCTGGAACAGTTGCTGGTTAGCCAGGGCTGGCTTCAGCCGTCCGAGCTTGGAGACGACGCACAGGCCGCGATGACAGAAGGGCGCGGCGGGTGGGCATGCGCAAGCGCGGCGACACCCTTTGAGCTGATGCACTCAAGCGTCGATCCGAAGGTGCTCGCGGGTATCGCTCTTAACGAGTCGGGTCTTAACGGCCGGGCATGGCCGTGGACGCTGAATGTCGCCGGGCAGGGTCGGTTCTTCAAAACCCGCAATGACGCATTTCGCGCCATCCAGTCGCTGATCGGCGCGCACCGTTGTGACTTCGACGTGGGTTTGATGCAGCTGAACTGGTGTTATCACTCCCAGCGCTTTGCGTCTGCGTGGGATGCGCTTCGCCCGTCGACAAACATTCGCGTTGCTGAAGACATTCTCAACGAGAACTACAGCAAGACGCACTCGGTCGCGAAGGCTATCGCGTATTACCACAGCGCCAATCCCGTCCCGGGCCAGGCGTATCTCGCGCGTTTCGCGCGACACCTCAACCAGATTCAGGCAGGTCTATGAAGCGTACCGTTTCCCGAATTGCTCTGGCCTGTATCGCTGTGTTCGGCACTATGGCTTCGCATGCGGCGAATACGGACCCGTTCGACTTCGACTACGAGATCGCGGGCGGTATTGCTGAACGGCCACAACTGATTTTCAACGACGGATCGAAGACCTATATCCAGCCGCGCGCCGGCCAGGTCATCACGGCAACGGGCGGTCACTCTGCAGGCCCGTATGTCGTTGTCGACGGCACGCCCGAGACGATCACCTATACCGTCGCGGGGCGTCAGGCCTCGGCACGCTGGACAAAGGCCAATTCGTTCATTGGTGGCCGGGGACCTCTGGCGACGCTGCGCGACGATCAACCCGCCACGTTCGATGGCTTTACCAACCGGCTCGTGCTACTTGGCACGCATGGTGCTCTTGAACCCGTGCGTGTACTGAAGTCCACCATGCCGGTGGCCAGCATCGTCAAGGCGCTGGCGCCGCAAGGTTGGACAGGCTCCGCACAAAAGGACGTTGATCTGACGGATGCCAGTGCCTTCGCAACTCGCGCAGGTGAAAACTGGATGCAGGCGCTCGACCGCCTGATGACGCAAAACGGGCTTTACGCCGACGTTGACTTCGACACACGCCATATCCGTCTGCATCGCGATGCGCCGAAGTCCGGTGCGCTCAATTATGCGGCGGGCGAAAAATCGCAACCCGACGCGATCGCGCAGGTAGCGGCGAAGGCGGACGTGCCAACACCGCAGGCCTCGTTGCTCGCGGAATACTTCGGCGCGCAGGCAATCCGTGACGGCGACGACACGCATACGTTGATCCGCTTCACTTCGAAGCCTGTTAGCGAGCTGACTTTCAAGACCCCCGAGGGCCGCTCACTTCATTCGAAGTGGGACGCGGCAACGAACGTCATGACAGTGGATCGGGCTGAGCAGATCGTCGTGTCGGATGGATCGAAGACGGTCGAGATCGGGCGATCGGCGGGCACCGTCTATGACTTCGACAAAGCGAGTCCCACGCACCTCGAAGCCGTTTTTGATCGCGACGGACATACGTACTTCAAATTTGCCGGGTCGGTGGTGCAGGTGACTGTCGCTGATGTGAGGCATCTCGGATCGGGCGAGCAGAAGGGCCGTTATTACATGTTCAACGGAACGTCCGAACAGTTCATCGTGACGGCCGACGGCAATACGGTGAATGTGACGCGTCGTCACGACGTGAAATATTTCGAACGTCCGGCGCCCATTGCGCCCTCAGCACCTACAACCACGGCGGTCGCGAAATCGTGATGAACCTGACCTTCGCACTCGCCGGCGCGGTCGCCGCGTTCTGCTGCGCAAACAGCGCGCTTGCCGACTGCCTCGATGACGCGGCGGCCTACCAGCACGTTAGTACGCAACTGGTGCGCGCCATCGCCCAGCACGAGTCGGGCATGCGCGCGAATGCCGTGAACGCGAACAGCAACGGGACGGAAGACATCGGCCTGATGCAGATCAACTCATCGTGGTTGCCCAGGCTCGCCCGATACGGCATCCGTCGCGACCACCTCTTCAATGCCTGTGTGAACGCGTATGTCGGCACCTGGATTCTCGCTTCGAACATCAAACGGTTCGGACCGACATGGAAGGCCGTCGGCGCCTACAACGCAGTCTCGACACAGAAGCAGCTGATCTACGCCAACGCCATCTATCGACGCCTGCAACGACAAGGCCAATAACATGAATCTGACGATCCAACATAACGAACGTATGCGTGTCATCGCGCGTGTGCTGGCCGCGCTGGCACTGGCGGGTGCATCGGGCTGGACCCATGCGGCGCTTGAACCGGACCAGTCTCGCGTCGCTCCGCCATCGGGTGACGGTTGGCAGATCCTCTCCGCGGCTGCGACCCCTGCTGGTGCGAATGGCAGTACTGCACATGTGGAACCGACGGCACCCAGCGCAACCGCGTCCGCCGCCTCCGTTGCTCCTGCTGCGACGACTGGCCCGACGCCGATTGCCGTCACATCGGTGGTGCTTCCAGGTGCACCGTCGACGCCCGCTGGCGTGTTGACCCTTTCGGTATCGCCGCAGGACCTGAACCTGCGCAATGCACTTGACCGCTGGCTGCAGACGCAGGGCTGGCAACTGGCGTGGAAGGTTGATGACGATCTGCCGCTCGAATTCAACGCGACCTTCTCTGGCGACTTCACGTCCGTCCTTACACAGGTCATGAAAGCGACCAACCACATGCGGGTGCCTACGCGCATCTGCCGTCACACGAACAACGTTATCCGCGTTGTCGCGCGCGCGGCGAATTGCCAGGAGTAAGACGATGCGCCACGCTTCCATTCTCAAGATTGCCCTTGCCGCTGCGTGCTCGCTAGTCATCGCTGGTTGTGCCGTATCCCAGGGCGACATCAATTCGGCGTATGACTCGGTTCACCACACGGCCAGCGACGCGATGGCAAACCTGCCCGGCTCAATGGCGCTTGTTGAAGACGTGCCGACCGCGTTCCTCGGTGACCGGCTGGTTCCCGTCGCCTATGAAGCGACGTTGCCTGCGACGTTCCGCGAGAAGAAGGTGACGATGCCCGCAAACATCGACATCAGGCAGATCTCGACGCTCATCTCGGGCGCAACCGGTTATGCCGTTCATCTGAGCCCGGATGTGTTCGTCCCGCGCTCCTCACTGGTGCCGAGCCCGTTGTCAGACGGAAAGGGCACAACGACGGCCAATGGCACGAGAGAGGAGATACCGGTCTACGGCCAGGTCTTTACGGGATCGGCGGGCGAGTATCTGAGCCGGATGACGGAAGACCTCGGCCTCGACTGGTCTTTCGATGGGACGACCATCAATATCACGCGCTTCGTCACACGCATGTACCAGATCGCCGCGATCCCCGGCAAGGTGTCGATCAAGTCGACGATGTCGAAGGGGATGGACACGTCGACCGGCAATCAGTCGAACGGTACCGGTGGGTCAGGCGGCAATACAGGGTCCTTCTCGGCCCAGACGTCGACGGGACGGGAAGGGGACTTTGACCAGATCCAGGCGATCAAGGACGCGCTCGACAAGCTGCGCTCGCCGATGGGCCGTGTGACGGTCAATCCGCAAAGCCGTCTCGTCATGGTCTTCGACACGCGCGAGGCGGCAGACCGCATGGGCAAGCTGCTTGCCCAGGAAAACGCGGTTTCGACGCGTCAGGTGATGCTGCGCGTGCGGACGCTTCAGATTGCGCTGAACAGGGGCAGTCAGGCGGGCGTGAATGCCGATGTGGTGTTCAACTATATCCAGGGGGGGCTCGCAAAGTATGCGATCAGCTTCACGTCGCCCACGTCGCTGTCGTCCGGCGGTGGTACGGTCGGGCTGTCCGTGCTGCAGGCCAACGCGCCGTTCTCCGGTACGAACGCAGTCATCAATGCGCTGAACCAGTACGGCCGCACGGTCCAGGACAACACCCAGACGAAGCTGACGCTCAACGGACTGCCGGTTTCCATTGCGTCGTTCCAGAGCGACGACTATCTGCGCTCGACCACTCCTTCGGCGGGAAGCCTCACGGCCACATCCGGTGGCGTACCCGGCCTCACACCGGGAACCGTGACGACGGGCGACTTCGTCAATATCCTGCCGTCGGTCAACGATCACAACCAGATTGTCCTCGCGTACTGGGCCGACAGTTCGAAGCTCAACGGGCCGTTCACGTCCGCCTCGGTCGGTTCCGGCCAGACGCAGCAGCAGATCCAGCTGGCACACACGATCGGCAGCAAGGATGACCAGACGATCGCGCTCTCGGACGGCCAGACGGTCGTGCTCTATGGCACGATGACAGAGGATTCAAATAGCACGACGAATGGCGGTATCGCCGGTATCACCGGACTCTGGAACAAGGCGAAGACCTTCCAGGTGATCATGCTGACGGCCACGGTCGTCCCGTCGATGTGAGCGCGCGCATGCACATTACCGATCCGCTGCCGCGCGAGAAAAACGCGCGCCTGGTCTTCGGTCTCGACTGGCGCGCCTATCCGGCCAAACAGATGCGGGCCGACCGCCGCCGCTATGCCGATGACTTCGGCGCGACGCACTATGTCGAATACAAAGTAGGCAAGGACGTTATCGGCGGCTTCTGCGCACCCGAGGCAAACGAGGTCAAAGGCGCGAAGCTGTATTCGGGTGCGGCGCGCATCGCACAGCATGAACGCGTGAAGAGCAGGCCTGCCGTGCTCGTCCTGCTGCAGGATGAGCAGCGCGTGCATGCCGTTTTCGTGGTGCGCGGTGTCGTGCGCAGCGACGAAGTCCTGACGATCCCGAAGGCGCACGAAAGGCGTCTTGCGATCGAGCAGGAATGCCTGAAGCTGAACCTGACGCTCACGACCCTCGGTGCCGGCCCGTCCGTTGGCGACGTGGACGAGAGCTTCGCCGCTGCGGCGCTCCTCGACGAGCGCAAGAGCGCGCGTATTGCAAAGGTGCCGGTCAACCTCCCGACAGCCATACCGGTACTGGTGATCGGCGGGGCCGCGGTGGTCGGGGCCATCCAGCTGATGGACTCGCTCAATCCGCCGCCTCCCGCGCCGAAAGAGCCCTCTCTTGCAGACCAATATGCCGCTCAGGTGCGTCAGACGTTCGCCGCAAAGATGCCGCGCGCCAACCAGCTTGCGCCTGTGCTTCTCGCGACGTTCGGCAATAGCGAAAGCGTTCTGAGGGGCTGGGTATTCGAGCGGGCGGTGTGCGGCCCGCAAGGCTACTGCGCGATGACTTACCGCCGCTACGGTGGGAGCTTCGACGACTTCAATCGTGCCGCGCCTGAAGCAATGCGTCCGTTGCACTTCGACGCGGACGGTTTGCATCTCGGTGCGCGCGGACCTGCAGTCCCCACAGTGGCTTTCGTGACGGATCGTGATGAGAAGTCGTGGGCGGGTGAACAGGCGTTGATCGACGCGGTGCAAACGCCATCGCAGAAGCTTTCGACAAAACCATACGAACTGGTCAGCTATGGCTACACGGTGCGCATCGACCAGGCGGCGCCCCTGCTCACCATGCCGCCCGGTGCAACGGGGCCACGACCCGCGCAGATGATTCGCGTCGGCACCTGGGAGATCAACGGTTTCCGGTGGCAGTCACCACTGCTCGCGAAGCTGCCGTCCAACATGGCGCTGGACTCCATGACCATCGACCTGAAGCTGATGGATCAGGGCGCAACCAGAACGCCAATCGGTGGGGCAGACGATCAGGGCGGAATCCATTTCACAGCGAAGGGCAAATACTATGTTCTCAACTAAACGCCTGACAGCGCTTGGGTGCGCTGCCGTGCTGGCCAGCGGCGCGGTGCATGCACAAACCAGAACGCCGGCTGAGCGCACGCAGCCCGCAAGCGTCCACGTAATCACGGTCGATATCGACAGGGGCGTGCCTGCCACCGCCGCGTCCGCGCCTGTCATCGCGGCGTCGCAACCCTCGGCAAATCCTGTGACTTCTGGGCCGGCGCAGCCCCGTCTGTCCATCGAAGACATTGACCAGATCACACGGTCGAAGATCGCACGCCAACTGACGGGCGACGGCGGCTCGCAGTCGGGCGCCATCGCACTGAACACGCCAGCCCCTTCCAGCGCGCCAAACCCCGCGCCAGTCGTGAAGGTGGTGGCACCGCGTCAGCGCGCGGAAGCCGTCCGGTTCGTGGGCGCCTTCAGCGACATGAGCGGTCCTTCGGTGCTGTACGAATTCCGCGGCGCGTCCTATCCGGCTCACGTCGGTACAAAGCTGCTCAACGGCTGGATCGTGAAACGTGTCGAAGGGTTTGTCGTCACGGTGGCCGAAGGCAGGCAGACATGGACGGAAACGATCAGTGGCGGCACGTCCTCCGGCTCCGATAACCAGCAGCCGGCTACCCCAATCGCCCGCGCGCTGAACGCTCTTGGTGGTCCGCTGCCGCCTTCCATTCCACTGTCTGCGATAGGGCATTAAACCATGAGCATGTTCTCGGGAATCGAAAAAGATGAGCCGTCCTCGCGTGGTATTTTCGGGCGGCTCCGCGCGCTTCGCACCGGCTTTGCCGAAGAGTCTGCGTCGTCCATGCCCATCGCTGGTGTGGGCAGCAAACCGGAGAGTGATCGCGAGCCGCGTTTCGTGGGAAAGAGCAAGCCGATCAAGGCAGAGCCAGTCGATGTGAAGCCTGGGCAGCCGATGACGCTGGGTATGCGGCTGCGGATGGCTGACATCACCGACGTGGACGTTGATGAAGACGACTCGCAGCGTGCGGCAGCCGCCGACCTGACGCAGCGCGAAGCGTTTGACCACCCGCACCCGGTTGCGCACGCCCCCGCGACAGCGCCGTCTGCTGAAGTCCTTTCGAGCGACGAACACGTTGCAGCAACGATGCCCGCGGCGGCGCCCGCATCTGCGGTGGAGTCTCACGTGGATGAGAGTGCGCTGCCGTTGGCCGAAGGGCGCGACGACCTTCCACCGATCGGACCCGTCAACGAGGTGCACGAGGCCCGGGCGCACGCCGATCTGGTTGCACAGCAGGCAGAGATTCTGCAGTCAGGCCTCCCGGAGCTGGTTGCCGCAGACGCCCTGACGTTCAAGCGGATCCTGAGCGAGCGGGGGCCGGACGCGACGCTGCGCATCACCGACGCCGCACGCCGGGAGTTCGTGGCGGTAGAAGTGCAGGCTGGCATCGCGATCATCGTCACGACGCGTTCGTTCCATGAATCGGCGCTGTACCCGACCTATGTCAAGGATCTTGAGCGCGCCGACATCAAGGTGCATGAGGAGATGATCGCGACCGATGCGGTCATCGCGGCGGTCTATGCCAGCGAGCGCAACCGTTCGGCGGCGATCATTCCAGAAAGCTCACGGGCAATCGGCACGTTCCGCGATGTGTCGGAGGCGGCACACGCGTACGGGGCGAACGATATCCACTTCGAGTATCGGGATTTCAACGATGAGGTGGAGGTGCGCTTCCGTGTGAACGGCGATCTCTATACGTACCGCAAGTTGCCGAAAGCGCTGGTGCGTCGTGCATTGTCGGCCGCCTACCAGGAGCTTGTCGCGCGCAACACGAACTCCGGCGAAACTTTCCAGCCGACCGCGCCCCAATCGGCCATGATGCCGCTCGTTGTTCAATCGGACATCCTGAACATCCGCTGGCAGAGCTCGCCGCTCGTTGGCGGCTTTGATGTTGGGCTGCGTCTGCTCGACGGCAACTTCCGGAACCTGAAAGTGCTGATGCCCGAGCAGATGGGACTGGAGACGTCACAACTGCGCATCATCCAGGCGCTGGGCAATGTGAGCGGCGGCGTGTCGATCTTTACGGGCGAGACGGGGTCGGCCAAGTCCACACTCCTTCGTGCCATGTCGTTCATGCTCGCTTCGCGCGACCTGCGCAAGCAGTTCGCCGTCAACGAGCCGTCCGAGTATCCGCAGCCGTGGCTCTCCGATATTTCGATTCCGCGCCGTCCGGACGAGACGGATGACGAGGCAAACCGCAAGTGCGCGGAGGTCATCCGCACGCTGATGCGAATGGATCCCGATGATGTGACCGTTGGCGAAATCCGCGATCGCGTCGTGGCCGGGCTCGTTGCGGAGCTGGCCCTCACGGGACACCCGGTTCGCACGACACTGCACGCGGACAGTGCAATCGGGGCGTTCATGCGGCTCGCTGGCGGCCGCCTGCAGCTGCCGATGGACGAGGTCTCGTCCGAAAAGTTTGTGAACGCCGTTGCGAACCAGAAGCTGATCCCCGTGTTGTGCCCGCGGTGCAAGGTTCCGGCACGTGAGGTGATGACAGCCGCGCAGATCGGGACGCTGGAACGCAAGTTCGGCCTGGACACGTCGAAGATGGCGTGTCGCGATGAAGCCGGTTGCGAACACTGCCGTCTGAACGGCCTGTTGACGCGAGCGGGGAAGGTGGCCGCCGGCACGAAAGGGCAGACGCTCGCGATGGAAATCTTCCGGCCGACAGAGGAATTTCTGGATCGCGTCGCCGAACGTGACTGGCGCGGCGCCGAGAAGGTGTGGCGCTCGACGCGCACGGCTGGCTTTGACAGCAATGACATGACGGGCAAGACCGTCTATGAGCACGCGCTCTACAAGGCGTCCCAAGGCCTGATCGATCCTCGGTTCATTGATTCGGCGATGCGAACGTTCGACGAATACAGGGTCTTCGCCGATCGCGAAGGGAGGACGCCATCGTGATGCGTGGACTGATTCACACGTTGTTCATGGCGCTGCCGCAGCAGGAGCGACTGCGTATCGCGAAGTGGCGCTTCCAGAAGATGCGCGAGACGTTCTACCGCGAGACCCGTCTGGACGTTGCGGCAAAGGGCCTGCGCAACCGGGAGACGCTGCTCGAGCGCCTGAATACGCTCGAAAAGCGTCATCGCGCACGCAAGTGGCTGACGTGGCCGGTCTTCCAGGCGGTCGCGAAACGGATGGTCGCGGGCGATGACTTTGCCTCGGCGCTCAAGCCGTTCATTCCGGGTCAGGAGCACACGCTCTTTGATATCGCGGGTACGTCGACCCGCGAGGACGCGGCAGTGCGCGGACTGGAACTGGCAGAGATGGCGGCGCATGCCGAGGGGGTACTGGCAGCGACGACGTCACTGGAGATGGCATATCCGGCGTTCCTGATCGTGTATCTCTACATGTTCTGCATGCTGTTCGGCGGGGAGATTTTCCCGGCTGTTGCGGACACGAAGCCAGTCGATCAATGGCTGCCGATGGGGCAGGCGCTCTATGCAATCGACACCTTCTGCTACGACTACTGGTGGTTAAGTGGGGCGATCGTCGCGGGCCTTGTCTGGCTGTACTTCTGGACGCTCAAGCGCTGGACCGGGCACTTGCGCAACCGTGTCGACGCGATGCCGCTGATGTGGCGCAACCGCCGCGACCTGCGTGCGGCGATGCTGATTGTGTCGCTCGCCGGGCTGTTTGACTCGAACCTGGTGCTGCGCGCGGCGCTCGACCGTCTGTCGAAGACGGCTGATCCCTGGCTGAAGTGGCACATCGACCGCATGGGCCGGCGGCTGACGCAGCACCCGGATGAGCCAATGCGCGCGCTCGATACGGGGATCTTTTCCGACATGGTGATCGACACGATCGCTGACGCGGCCGGTCGCGACCAGTTCGTGCAGGCCATCAAGAATCTCGGCCGCAATTCGCTCGACCGCGTCGTCGCGACCGTACGTCGTAGTGCACGCATCACGCACTACGTGCTGCTCGGCTTTGCTGTCTCCATATTTTTCGTGCTCGGCATCGGATCGTATGTCGCGACCGGCGCTGTGAGCTTTGATTCTTCCCCGACCACATCCGCTGCATCCAATTGAGGCCAACGCTATGAACGAGAAAGCTATCCAGACCCAGACCCAGACCCCGGCACAAAGCAAGGTGGCGATGCTGCGCATGGCTCGTCGCCGTAAGCAGTCCGGGGAACTCTCGATGATCGAGGCGGCAGCGGTGATGGCGGGTGCCGCGCTGCTGGCACTGATCGTCTATCAGGGCCGCGGCTTCGTGATGGACCGTATTCACGCGCACCAGTTCAAGAGCGAGGCGCAACTCTTCCGTAGCGGCATCCAGGACGCGACCTCGAGCGACATTGATTTCTCGGGCGAGTCGCTGCTTACGCTCGCACAGAATCACGCATTTGATTCGGCTGGCTCGCGCGTGAACACGACGGCGGGCACGCTGACGAGCATTTTCGGCGGTTCGGTGACGGCTGCTGCCGCCACGATCGCGACGACAAACGATGCAATGGCGTTGACCTATCCGGTTCCGGCGACGGTCTGCGCGCTTGCGATCGGCGCAGTCGCGGGCGCGTATACGAAGGTCACCGTCAATGGCACGACCGTCTCCGATCCCAGCACGACTTTCAGCGGCACAACGGCGGGGCAGGCATGCAAGTCGGCCGGTGCGACGGCGTCCATCGCGATGTACGCGACGCATAACTAAGGGACGCCGTCCATGTTCAGCATCGTTGAGATGGTGGTCGTGCTGGTGGCCGCCGCGCTGATGACTATGGTCGGCATCAAGGAAGATGCGGCGAAGAGGCGCACGCAGGTTCTCACGGCGGAAGGACAGAACGAGGCGGTCATCAACGCCGCGCTGTCAGATTGGGTGACAAACAATTACCAGACGCTGATTGCGGGCGGGCCGGTGGGCGTTGTCACCAATCCGCCCACGCTTGACGATCTCTTTACGCAAGGCAACCTGAAGCAGCCGCATGCGAAAGGACCGTTCTGGGGCGGGACGTATGTGATCAGCATGAGCGTCGGACCGGCGACGTGTACGGTGAGCGCGGGCGATTGCCACGTGACCTACGTCATGTATCCGTCGACGCCGCTCACGCGAGGGGGCAAACCTGATGTCGTGGGGGCGTCGCAGATTGCGCAGGCTGGGGGCAATGCGTTTGGCTTCTCCAGGGTGCAAAACCCCGGAACGATCACCGGCATTAACGGTGCATGGACGGCGACCAATCCGCTAACGGGCAATCCCGCGGCCGCTATCCTGGCGACAAACGGGCCGACGTCCGACGGCAACTCGGTCTATATCAGGCGCGACGGTGCGTTGACATGGACGGGCGACCAGAACGTCAATCACGTCAGTTTGCACAACGTTCACGATATTGACGCAGAAGGAACGGTGAGCGCCGCGAATGTTGGCGCAACGGGCGCTGTGGCCGCAAGCGGTGCGGTAGCTGCGGGCACGACTGTTACAGCTGGTACGACTGTTACTGCGGGCACGACCGTTACTGCTGGCACGACGGTCGGAACAGGGAACGTTGGTTGGCCACGAACGGCGTGCCCGAAGGCCAATGTCATGACGGGCGCTAGTGACAACTCGGGACTGATGCTCTCGTGCCAGAACCTGTCGGGCATTCTGCAATGGATGCCAATTGGCGGACCGAAGCTCTGGTACGGCTACATCGCTATCCCTTCGGGCGGCGGTACGTTTGTGCCGAGTCCTGTGTGCCCTGCGGGCGGCACGCCAGGGATCGTGGTGACCGGCCAAAGCACGTATACCGATCCTACCGCCGCGATCAATTACCCGACCGCTGGAACGGGCCCATGGACGGTCTATATCACGGACGGCAACGGCACTGTCATACCCGGCACCGCCGTGGCTTCCACGTTTTGTTCTTATTGAGCGGAGAAAAGGATGAGCCTGACAAAGGCGATTATCAGGATTGCACTGGTTGTCTGCACGGTGCTGGGCAGCCACGCCGCAATGGCAGGGCCCGTTAGGTGTTCAGTCAACAACCAGGATTCGACCTGCGTCGGTCAGATCACGACGGGATGGCAGACCGCGCCCACGTGCCCCAGTACACCTGGCTATACGACGGTCGCGGCAGCGCAGTGGATCGGATCGCAATACTCGGCACCACAGTGCAACTATCAGGCGCCGCCGAGTTGCCCGGCTGGCTTTAACCAAACCTCTGCACCCTCATGGAATGGTTCAAACTGGGTGGGATTGGGTTGCGCACCACCGCCGCCTGGGGGCGGCAACCCGAACACCCCGGAGCAACAGGCGGCATGTATTGCGGCGATGAATGCGATGACTCCCATGGGTGGTCCGGTGAGTACCCTGTTTATGACTGGGCCGGCATCTGGTCAAGGGATGGACGCATACAACGCTGCTGTGGCTCCGCTCATGGCCATGATTAGCAGCGGCGAATACATCATGGATTTCAACCGTACTTCTGGCACGCCGCCGGCTTCAGGCTTGAACGTTCTATTTACGTATCAGGTAGGTGGCGACAACCTATTTTGCTGGCTCACGCCCGGTACGACCAACGTCATTTCGGTGAGATATATCCGCGATAGCACCAGTGGCAGCGGCGGCGGTGCGGGTTAAGCCCTCACAATCAAGGGGCGACTGCCGCCGCTCCCCAGTCATCCGCTGAGGTAAAAAAAGAAGCCGCTCAGCGAGCGGCTTCTTTGTTACTGGTCCCTTGAACTGCAGGGGAAGACAGTTTGCGAATTAACTACCCGTAGTGAACGACCACGTTGTGCTGATCGGTGTACCTGTACGTGCTCCGCTGAACGACACAGTGTAGGTGGTGTTTGCTGCCAGAGGTGCCTGCGGCAGCAGGAACGCCACGCCAGCGGCCATCTCATTATTCACGTCTGCCGTCGCGCCCGAGGAACCAGTGAGCGCGGCTGACGGCACGATGATCCGCGCCGGTACGACGGTCCCGCCAGATGACGTCAGCGTGAAACTGCTGACAGTCAGGACATCTCCTGCGTTTGCAGCAGTTACACGAACCATGATCGGGCGACCCGGTGATGCAAAGTCGGGAGCCGGATTCGGGATTTCTGCTGTCATGGCCCGAGCGACGCTGGTTTCGTTCGCCAGGGGGGAGTGCGCAATCGCAGTAGTTGCCATCTGCTGTCCGGCCGACAAAAGGAACCCATTCGCTACGGGCGTACCGCTAACGCCCGTTGTCTGGCCGAAGTCCAGCACGCACGAATACGTACCTTGTGCGGTGTTTTGCTGGAAGCCGGTCCCGATGGTTTCCTCCACCTCAGTAGCATTCTGGAGGTGATAAACCGTATTCAGATACTGACCGAGGCAATCGGACGCGAAGGCGGACCCGTTGGCCTGTGTCAGACCTACAGCAACGTTTTCACTGATCCATTCCGTAGCCGGAGCACCGGCCTTGCCGGCGCGACTGAGCGGCGTAGCTTCGTAAAAGTCCGCGAACGTCGAGACCTCGTTGTGCGTGGTGCTGGTGATATTGCCGTTCGCGAAATTCGTGACGAGATACAGCGCGTGCGCCGTGGCGGACACATCGAGCACTGGGTCCTGTTTCAGTTGGCCGACACCCATTGCTGTCCGGTAGGCGTTCAACTGCGAAAAGATCGATGCTTGTGCTGTGCCGCTCGCAAACGTCGCTGCGGGCACCGACGTTTGCAGGTTCCCTGCACTCGACGGCGTTGTAGCCGGGGTGCTCGAACCGCTCGTGGTGCTGCCACCGCCGCCACCGCCGCACGCTGCGAGCAGCATCATCGTGGCGATCGACAAGGCGGACAGTGCGATTTTGTTGTTCTTCATTTTCTTCTTTCCTCGATTTTCTGTTGTTGGCCGCGCCCTCTGCGCGACCTTGATTCCATCTTACTGATCCGTCTGCGAAGTCAAGCTCGCGCGGCCCTGATGACATTTTGCGTATCGCATACATGCCTCATTCCAGCGAGTCGGCATGTATTGATATCGGAAAAATTCGGTAACTCTTGAACGGTCAGGCTGCTTCGATAGAAACAGCCCTCTCGCGGCAGGGCTTGACGTCGTTGCAACGCGTTCCGGCTACTTGCGCTTGCGCCGCCGCCAGTGAAAGACACGTAGCCCGACAAAGGCAAGAGCAAGCATCGCGCCCGTGGCAACGGGCACCCTGCTGGCTAGTGTGGGCACCAGGCGAGATCCCATATAGACGCTGAAGAAGGCGATCAGGACCTGACCAAACCACGGACCCCTCATGACAGACAGCATCCGTCCAGGCTGGCGGCTCAACCATTCACCATATCCCTCGTTGGTCGTTTCCAGATCGAATTCCCCGGCCCGCCGCGATCGTTCGTCTCGATAGAAGCGTTCATAACGTTCGAACCGTCCATCGCCGCGGCCGTCAAGCCATGCCGCGTTGCTGTCAGGCGCGAGGTAGTCGAAATCTTCCATGGACCCATCCTTGTTTAATGGGCTCGGCTCGCGTGCCATTCCACCGCGCCGACCGCATCCGCGATGACGCGACCATCGGCCTCGGCGTAAAGCTCCCCGGTATCCGGATTGCGCCATCCAAACTGCGCGCGTCCGTCGATGCTGAACACAATCAGACCAGCGGGCAGCGCGACTTCGCGATCAGGCGAGTTCATTTACCTTCCTCCGTGCAGCGCGTTTTTTCGGGCCGAGCTGCTGCTGGCAGGCCGGACACGTGAAACGGTTGTGCATCTCGATCTTCGTGTCGTTGTTCGATACGACGTAGTGCGTGCTGCACTGCCGGCACGGCGCGACTGTGAGGCGCGTGTCGGCCGCCATCGAACGCGTAAGGTTCCAGCCACGGTCGGCAGAAATCAGTCGCTTGCTACCGAACAGCCGGTCGTAGACGTCGTTGGTCGCAATCAGCGCCTCAGGCGCATTCGTACCCATTGCGATTGCCGAGCGATACAGCCACGTGTATGCGGTCGCGTGCAGGCGATTTTGCGGCGTCTCGACAAACCACGGCAGCGAAGTCGGGACGTTGCCGCACGGTGAACTCCCGCCGTGAATTTTCACGTAGAGAATGCGCATGGCGTTCTGGTTCAGACGGAACAGCGTCGAGGCCGTCGATGCACGCAGACCGTGAGCCATCATGGCAGCCGCGTAGATTTCGTTTCGGGCACGCTCCAGCCGCAGTTCACTCCATCCGGCGATCGGCGGAAGATCACCCGATCTGATCGGCGAAGTCAGCATGATCTGATGGGCGATCGTCTCATCGGTCAACGTGCTGGCCGCGAATTCATACCAGAACGTCGGACTGTTGAAACGCCAGCGAAACAGCGGCAGACCCTTCATCCGGCCGAGCGCGAAGTGCAGCTTCCACGGCGGCACGGACGCGAGATACTGTGCAAGCTCGTTCGTGATACCGAGTAGCGGTGCGCAAAGCACGCTCATGTGAATGACCTGCGTGACGAGCGACATGAACAGGCGGTTCGAATAGCCGACGGCAAAGTTCCCGAGCGAATCCAGGTCGGGTGTCTTGCGGCGCAGGATATCGACCGCCATCGTCGTAGGCGTTTCGTCCACGAAGCAACGCCAGTCCTCGACGGTTTGCAACGTCGGCTCGACCATCAGGAAAGGGGTGCGCAGCAAGTTCCGAAGCGACGACTGATTGTGCTTCAGGTGTTCGATCTCCTTGCGTTCGACCTGTAACACCTCATTGAAGCGACCATCCTGCTGAAGCATCAGCTTCATGTGGTCCACGAGTTCAAAGTTCGTGACCTGGATCTGATCGAGCAGCCATTCCTGAATGTACAGGCGCTCGACAGAGCGATATTCATCCTTGATATCCATTTGTTTTTCTCTCTTTTCTCGTAACAGGCGGCCGGGCCGAATCAGGCCACGCGTGTCGCGGCAAGCAGTTCAGTGTGGAATTTGCCTACGAGGTCCGCGAGCGCGCCGAACAGATTCGCATAACGTGTGGGCGAGCCCCCCGCGGTGATCAGGAGTTGAGCGCTATGGTATTCCTGGACGAATGTGCCAAACCGCTGGACGAGGCCACTCATCGCCTTTTCCATGGTTTCGTTGGCTTCGACCGTGGCGCGCTGGCTGGCAACCTGTTCTTCGAGTTGCAGGGACTCTGCGCGTTTTTGTTCGAGTTCGGTGCTCACACCTTTGAGCTCGGCCAGCTTGCTCTCCATCGCTTCTTGAAGGTTCCTGTAGCCTTCAGGAGTGGTGGGCACGGCCACTTCCTTCGTTTCGACCTTGACGGATGCGTCGGCCAGCTGCCGGCTCCTGTTCTCAAGCTCTTCTTCAAGCGTTCCGATCTGCTGATGAAGGACACTCATCTGACGGTTCACATCGGCCAGATTGACAAGTGTGCTACTGACGTTTTCCTTGTCGCGCTCGATCTGCGAGCGAAGCCGCTCCGCCTCTTCCGCGAGACGCTGATTGTCCAGTTGAGCCTGGTCGAGTTGACCAACGACATTCGAAAGCTCATTGCTGACCAGCTCGATGCGCGTGTCCCTTTCTGCGATCTGCTCGCGCGCCTGCCGATAGTCCTTGATCAGCTTTTCCATGTTGCGCTTGCTGAGCGTAGGATCGTTCTGCCGGGCATCGATCACCATATCGATGACGTCGTCGCCAATTCCGTCGGCGACCAGCAGGCTCATGTCGCTGTACGTCAGCACAGCAATGGCGCCGGCATTGGTGCTGAATTTTTCGTAGCAGCGGATATAAAGCTTGACCGACGAGTGGCTGCGACGGAACAGCCGCTCCAGATAGTCGTACACCAGTTGCCTGGCCCGGTTGCGCACGGTCGCGGTATCGCCGAGTTCCGCCACCTTCTGGTTTTGCACTGCCGCCATCATGTGCGCAAAATTTCCGCCGATACGCATGTGTTCCTGCAGGATCTTGCGCGTGGAGTGGGCGACTTCCTCACTTTCCGAGACGATCTTCTTGATCAGCGTGTCGGACAACTCCGTGCCGAACATGTTTCGCGCCGTGTCGCTGATTTCGCGACCTGAGGGAACATGTGCAAAAGCTGGCGGATTGGCTTCATCGTCGGACTGTCCAGTGGGCACAACGCTGCCATCCAGTTTGGTCGGATCGAATTCGTCGGAAACTTTCTTCACTTCTTTTTTGTTGCTCATGCTACGAACTCCGTTTTTCGGTTTTTACTTGCCCGTGTGGCCGCAGGCGTTTCATTCGGGAGCAAAGACATCAAGCTGGACGCCGTTGTGGTCTCAATCCGGCTACCGCAGCCGAGAATACGCTCCGTTTTCATTTCGTCCGGCGCGAAAGGTGCACAAAAACATGGCGCTTTCGTGAAGGAGTCGGGGGAAATTGCTGGCGCAATCGTTTTACAAACGGCAAACGGGCCGGTAACTTTAGGAAATATTCGTCTAATAATTAGGGGTTAGTACTTACCAACCTGCGATGGCGTGCCAGCGCATCACCGCCCGGATCGGCCACGGATATAGCCTGGACGGCGGTCCACGCCTGATGAACATCAACATTTCGCCGGCCTTGCGCCTCATGGCGAGTCTTCCTGTTTCGCAGCCATTGCCCGAGGTCGCGTCGCCGAATCAGGCCGGGTGGCAAGCTGCTTGAAAGCACGCAGGCATCGCTAGCGAACACGCCCAGCCCTTCAATCGCCCACATCTTGGGAAGCATGCTGCGAAGAAAACCCACCTTCGACTGGTTTTGCCGGAGCGGCGAACGACGTGTCTCGGCCCTGCCATCGACGCCAGTCCGGATGACGGTGTCGGGATCTGCGCCGGGTTCGATCGAGCCGGTCCAGTTTTTCGTTTCGATGACGAACAGGCCAAGAGGGGTAATCGCGAGATGGTCGATCTCGGCAGTCGGGTGGGCCGTGCCTGGAGCGTGGTTGAGAAGGAGCGCAGTTGGATGCAGGTAGAAGTTGTCGCCGCACAGCCACCTCAACGTCTCACGTAGCTCGGCCTGAACGAGAGCCTCGCCTTCGTCACCGATGATCTGGTTGCGCAGCGTTGGTCTGCGACTGGCTACGCCGGGCCTGCGGTTGCGGAAAACGGCACGCCAGCCGAAGAATGCCAGCGCCAGAAGAAATAGCGTCGTGTGCATGGTCGTCACTTCGTTGTTGAGGTGAGTCCAGTCTGCCGCGCCGATTGCGAAGTCAAGTGTTCGCGAGGATGGACATCGGCCGATTCTATTGACGCGTGTTCGGCAAGTCCCATCATGAATCACCACGATTTCTCAGCGATTCTTACCGTGTGCTTTCACGGAACCCGAGAAAGCTATATGTTTTTGCGGAGCATTCCGGGTTAAGACCGTCAACCGGTTGACGGGCAACCTGATCCGGAGGCGTTGACCATGTCTTTAAGCTGCATGTGTTTGGCGAGCATTCGTCGGGCTCGCGCAGTGAGATGGCGCTAATCTTTCCTTATCCCCGCGTCGCTCAGACGCATCGACAGAGCGTGACCATTGCCGTCATGCGATCTCGCGGTATTCAACACCGCCTTTTCTCCCCCAAGCCGCGTCAAGCATTTTCGTATGTGCCCGCACGAGCACCTACGAAAGCGCTTCGCGCCGGCTTTCCTTGCTCTCTGAGCATCGAAACCACCGGACGTTGTCCGGACATTCCCTTGTGAATTTTTCTGGAGAGAAAAATGCTGAAACTTCTGCTCAAAGATGCCATCAAGTCACCGGGCAAGCTGCTCGCCCTGTGTATCGTGATGTATCTCGCCTCGCTGTCGTTCTTCGTTGCAGGTTTCCTCGTGCTTCTGGCTGCCCGCTGGATTCACAAGACCATGAAGCAAAAGGTCAAGGCAATTGAAACTGCCGAAGCCGAAGCCGAAGCTGAAGCGGCACGCATCGAAGCCGAAAAGCTCGCTGCTGCTGCAAAGGCCGCACAGGCAACCAAAGCAACCGTTGCAGCCGCCAACGTTGCTTCCGCAACGGGTGCTGCGAACGACAACACTGCCGAACCGATGTCGACGCCGCGTTACGCGAAGTCTGCCGTCGTTCTTCCCTTCAAGACCGGCACCCTCTGATCGGGTCGCCGTCCGTTCTACCGTCGCCGTGGGTTTTCCACGGTGACGGCCCACTTACCCATGCCGGGAATCCATTCCCGGTCAAGGGCTATGAGATTGCCGGCATTACCGGAGCAATCCCATGGAAACGCATGTGGCTGCCTGGCAGCTCGACATCTTCGGCGAGTCCTCGCCGGTTCACATCCTTACACCCAAACCCGATCCGCTACCCGATCCGCACCTGTGGAGTGATTCGGTGCGCGACAAGATGGTTGATGCGCTGATTTCCCTTGCGAGCGACAGTCGCCGCGGTGACAGCATGCCTGAGTCGCTGATGGACTGCGCGGTTGTGCTCTCCGAACGGCTACGCAATCGCAAACTCGATATCGGGGACTATCACGCCACGCTCGGCTGGATCATGGGCTACTGGTTCGGTGCGCTGCCATATGTATATGTCTGCAAGGTCAACGGAGTCGATCCCGAGATATTGCAGGACGTCATCATGAGCACGCCGCTTCTGGCGCACGACCTGCGTGAGCTTCAGCGCATGTGCTTCGGCACGCTGCTTTAGGAGCAGGACATGGGACGCAACGCAGAATTCTTCACTCGCGTGCTCGCCGATATTTTCCCGGGCAAGCCAGCGGCATCTACGACCATACCCAAAGCGCAGCCGACGCAAGCGGCACAGCCGGCCGAGCCGGCAATGTCTCGCAAGCCAGTCGCCAACCCGACGCCGCGCATCATTGGGCAGGGCGCAGCAAATGAAACTCACATCACGATCGCAGATGAGCCGAACCTGTTCGTCGAGGAAGCGGACTGCGTGGTGCAGTTCAAACCGGCATTCGATGAGCAGGCCAATCAAACGCAGTTTGGCCTGAAAATCCTCCCCGAGCTGGCTCCTCACTGGTCTCAGGTTCAGGTACATCGCTGTTCGTTGAAAGACGCGATCGCGACGGCCATCCGTGGCCCCGGGAAACCGGTCGCTGCGGCCGCAGCCACAACCGCTGCATCATCCCGCGGCGAGGCACCAGAAGTGCGACACGCCGGCACTGATGTCTCGACCGACAGCACGCCGACACCACGCACGGCTCGCCGTGACTACGGTCAGGATGCCGGTACGGTAAAGGGGCAGGTGGTCTCATGGGGCGAAGAGAAATTTCCCGATCGCAAGAAACCGGGTCGCTTCTATGAGTCATTCGCGATGCACATCGATACCGCAACCGGCGAGCGCACTCTGCAGGGCGAGGGCCTGAAAGAGGCAATCACCGAATCGGGTTGCAAGGTTGGTGACCACGTTTCGGTGCGCCGTCTGAGAAAAATCCAGGTGCCCGCGATCCGAAGCGACGGCAGTCCAAAGCTTGTTGATGGAAAGCAGGTCATGTGGGACAAGTGGCTCTGGTCCATTTCAAAATGAAGGTCTCTCAGACCTGATCCCGAAAAGGCTCACCAGTCTTTTCAACCTCTCCCGTATCAACTCACCTTCGTCGTAACGACACACCTTCTGGTGTGTCGTTACGTCGATCTCTCATCCCGGCTGCGCGCCCGCGACGCCTTGTCCACTGATTGACCCCGTCTGTTGAAAAAAGCTGCCCGCTGTGCGCCGACTGCTTTTTTGAGCACGCGTTTCACGCCTGTCTCAGGCACCGACCTAACCCACTTCCACAAAGGAGAGTGACCCATGAATGTGAAGGACCTGAAGCTCACGCCAGCACAGTGGCTCTCGCTGCTCCAGAGTTACGGAGTGCCCGAGAGTTCGCTGACTGGCGACGCATCACCATGTCCCGTGTGTGGCGGCGACGACCGCTTTACCTATGACAACAAGCGCGGCCGCGGCGACTGGGTGTGCCGCAAGTGCGACGCAGGCAACCCAACGGCGGGCGACGGCCTGGCTCTTATCTGCCGCGTCTCCGGACTAAGCTTCTTCGAACTGATGCGTGAGCTCGAAGGCGGATCGCTCGATGAAGCGCGACACAAGGCTACAACGTCGCGCAGTGCTGCTGCAGCACCGGGCGCAAAACGCAAGGCCGATCCCGCCTTCGTTGAAAAGCGCCTGACTTCGATGTGGGACCGGGCAAAGCCGTTAGCGACGGGCGACCTCGCCATGCGCTATCTGCTTGCGCGGGTACCCAACCTGCGCGTCACGCCGTCAAAAGCGTTGCGTCTGGGAATGCTCGAATACCGGCATGAAAAGAAGGTAATCGGCAGCTGGCCCGGCATCATCGCCCGCTACGAATTGCCCGACGGACGGCTTGGCACATTGCATCGAACCTTCCTCGAGCGCTCAACGCCTGAGAAGGCACGGATCGTGACAGCGGACGGCGAGATCCTCGACTCGAAACTGAACGACATGACGCTCAACCCGCTCGCGGGCGGGGCGGTTCGCCTGATGGAGCCGGTCAACGGCGAGATCGGAGTTGGAGAGGGGCTTGAGACTGTGTACGCCGCGCATATGGAGTTCGGAGTACCGGTCTGGTATTGCCTGAACCGCATTCTGCTCAGTCAGTTCGTCGTGCCGAAAGGTCTCGGCATTGGCGTCGTGCACATTTTTGTCGACTTCGATCACGTGGATCCGAGGACCGGCAAGTCGCCAGGAGTAGCTGCTGGCGTCGAGCTGGCGAAACGCCTTAAGGCGGAGGGGTACGTTGCATTGATTCATCGTCCGAAGTCGCGTGGTACGGACTTCTGCAATGAGTGGTTTGCGCGGGTGGTCGCCGGCGGGGGATCTGAGTTTGTGCCCCCGCCAGTTCGTCGCGCGTCGTGGCCTGCAATAGCAGTCTGATTTATCCGGCCAGCTTTCCTGGCCACTAACTCTTTAACCTGCCCGGTGGGGATATTTCCCCACCGGGAATATCGCATCGGGCCTTTTCACTTGGAGATGGAAATGAGCTCTTTCCGAGTACTGGTGGGCAACTTCGCAATCGTCGGCACAACGGGCGCCGAACGCGGCAGGCAGCCCACCGTGAAGTCCGATGCAGTGGTTTTTGACGTGATCGACAGAAAGTCTGCGGGCAATACGCAGTACGCGTGTCGCGATCAGACCTTTGAAGAGGCGTGGGATTTCTGCACGCGCCGCATTGCTATCGTTGCAGCCCGTCGGTCGCATTGATACCCCTGAAACGAGAGCGGCACCCCCAAAGGGTGCCGCTCTTTTTTTTCGTCCATTGATTTTGCGCCTCATAGAAAGATGCGCAGGTAGATCGCAAGCGCGATCGACAACGGCTTCCACAGCCGCCACAAGCCGGTAGACCAGACAATGCCGAACCATGCGATCAGAAGGAACATGTAGCTCAGATGTTCGAAATACGGCAGAAGCTTGACGCCGACCACGAAGCTGGCGAGGAACATCACAAACAGTGCCGCGCGTCGGACAACAAACGGCAGCGCGTTAAATTTCCGGTAGTACGGGACGAGCCGATCGAGCAGGTCCATCATTATTCTCCCTTGAATTTTTGCGAAACTGCGTGGGCGATATCGCCGCAATACCAGCCCGCCGCGCAGCAGGCGATAAACGTTGCAAACCCCAACCACGTGAGTGGGTCGTGAAGTCTGGTAGCAGTCATCTGAAGCAGTTCGGTCATACAACCTCCGTTTATGCACCGGTGCACGACGCGACGCGCAGTGAACACCGATGCATAACCCATCTTCGCATCCCCGCTGCAAAGTCAAGCGCGCTCAAAGGAAGGCCGCGAACTCATCCGCGATTAGCTCCACGTCGTGCGACTTCCCGATCTCTTCGTCGTTGGCCGCTTCGATAACGACCGCAGGCCGGGCACCTTGGACACTTCTCGCTGGCTCCGCGTATATTCCGGTTGGGCTCGCGACTGACGTGAACTGTTCCGGCGCCGCTGACGCCGGGTATGTTACGGATTGCCCCGTTCCGCGTAGCGCCGCCTCGGCCAGCGACCGTAGCAGCGCTGCCCGCTCCCGGGCTGTACCGGCAGCGGTGAGTCGTGCGTGCAGAAGTGGCGTGGTCACCGGATCGATGACCAGCTTCATGTCGAATTTCTCGCTCATGCTTTCGCGGTGGCACGCTCGCGGGTCAGGCCAGCCTCGCCGACGATCAGAAAACCCTTCGCATTGGCCAGACACGGCGTGTCAATGACCTCCAGCGTCACGCGCGGAAAGGCTTTCCGGATGGCAGGCGCGTACAGTGCGCCGCCGCCGCCCGAGAGGATGATCGAGCGGACATTAGTGAGCTGGCCGACGTTGTTCTGCATTTCCTTGACGACGCCGGCGATGACAGGCTGCGACTGTTCAAGATAGGAATCGAGTTCGATATCGTTGCCGTAGAAGAAGAACGGCTTGCGCTCACGCAAGGCCTTGTCAATGCGCTCGAGGTCTTCGACCTGTTCGTCCTGGTCGCGTGAGATCAGTGCGGCGATCCGTTGGTAGATCTGCGATGCGCCGCCCGGGATACCGTCGCTTCGTTTGTCGTCCATCGTGAAGCCGTTCGCATACACCCAGTCCGTCGTGAAGTAACCGACGTCGATCACAAGGTGTGCGCTATCACGGCCGAATTCATTCTGACGATTCGCGGATGCGGCGACGAGCGAGCCGAGCGGCTGCGGAATCACAACCACCTTGTCGAGCGTGACACGACCGGCACCGAACTCGAACGTGCCGGTGAACCGGTCACGCAGGGCGGTCGAATATTTCTTCATGTTGTGGACTGGCAGACCGAGCACGAGGCGTTCAACGTGCGTCACGCCTGCGAAGTGCATCGCACCAGCAAGCAGCGCCGCATAGTTATCGGACAGGACGAAGTCGTTCGCAAGCGCGCGACCGGTATTGCCATAGGCGGCTGTCAGTGACACGTCAGGTCCAACTTCGTACTCGATCTGATCGATGACGATCGTGGCCACCTTACGCGAGACAAGCACGCTATCGCCGTAGCCAGATAGCGCGCGACTGGCCGCAAGTGGGGCGAGCGACGGGAACATGCCGGTGGCGATCGTACCGCTCGCTGCGCGGTATGCGTACTTGGTGTTGCCGTAGCCGACATCGACTGCGAAGACGGAAGTTTTCAAGGTGACTCCAGTTGGCGAGTGTGTGAACGAGCCGAAGTGACAGATAACTGACACTTTTCTGTCAGTTCCCGCCGCGCCCCGGACGCGAACCCGGCGAACTATCAGATATCTGACACTTAAGTGTCAGTTTGCGAAGCACGCCAGGGTTGAAACCAGCGAACTGACACTTTTCTGTCAGTTCTACCTGGTTTCGAGTCTATCGAGCCCATTGCGAAGTCAAGTCAACGAAAGCAGACGGGTTCTGCCCAGCTTTCGCCAGGTGCGTCTTGCCCGAACGACCTATCCTTGATCTTCCTACCGCGTCAATGACGCATCGATACAGAGTGCGATGCACTCGCACGCCTATACCCTCTGGCCCGCAACGGGCCCAAAACACCGAAGTGACCAGGCCGCACAGTGAAGCGGCCTTTTTCTGAATCAGATCAAGTCCAAAGTGGTCCACAGTGAGGACCCCCGGACACTGCGATATCCATACGATTGGCGGCGGTTTGCCGCGATGTGCACGGATGAGGACATGTGGAGGCGGACAGTTGGACAGTTCGCGCCACGCCCATCCGCGCTAATCACGCACTTTCAGCGATAGCTGGGTGCACTCAGGAAGCCCGATACACAGCGGCCGACATGAGTGTGCTTTGGGGCGGGGGAAGTCTTGCGGACCGGTCAGAAACCGGTGTAACCGCGATTCCCTGACAGGAAGACAGAACGGTAGGCGCAGCCGTAACCCAAATGCGCAACAGGATTTGCCCAGCAAGCTCAGAGCCGTAACCGCGAAACCGCGGGCGGCACGAGACGCGTAAGCGTCAGGCGGGCGGGGTGGCCACGAAGCTGCACCGTGCGGGAGTCATCCGCGCAGCGCGACGGCTGCGATGCCACGCAAACACGCTGACGAGAGGTTGCGCGAAGCGCGACCCTCGGCGGCACGGCAGCAGGTTGGACAGTCGGACTGCATGCTCTTCCCATGCAACGGGCTGATCGGTGGAATCGCTAAAGGACAGGAAGGCAAGACCCCACGCCGGGGGAAAACGGCGAAGCCGCGGCGGATGCGGTGCATGCAGGGGCGGGCTCGGATCAGTTCGGGAAACGGCGTCGGGTAGGGATGCTGCGAATGACCGAAGCGAACGGAACAACGGAGAGGCGAGATCGCGCAAGCGACGCCGCATGAGGTAACCCGATGGCTGCTATTCTGAACGTACGGGCGATCGTGAATGGCTACGGCCTGTCGCCTGAATTTCGAGACGCGCTGCTCAAGCTGTTCGATGAGCATGTCGCGGCAATCCATAGTGCAACTCGAATCAGCCGGAAGGCGCTTTCGATAAAAACGCAGGAGAAGCGGACCACGGTTTTATGCAAGGCATTCAGAGAACTAAAGGATGGTGGTTACGCATTGCAGACGCCGTGGTCGCTGAAGGCAAAGCATGTCGAGTATCTGGTGCGCGCATGGGTCGCGACAGGGCAGAGCGGCGGGACGATTGAAAACAAGCTGACGTATCTGCGCGCGATCGCGCAATGGATGGGTAAAGCGAACCTCGTCGGCACGCTGGCGGATTACGTTGACCGTCGGGAACATGGTCTGGTGCGCAGCTACGTGGCGACTGAAGACAAGTCATGGGAAGCGCACGGCATTGACGCGGAAGCAAAGATCGACGAGATAGCGCAAACCTGCCCGTACACAGCGATCCAGTTGAAACTGCAGGCGGCGTTCGGTCTTCGTGTCGAAGAAAGCTTCATGCTGCGGCCGGTCGAGGCGGTCAGAAACCCTCAGACTCTGGCCGTCACGCGCGGCACGAAGGGCGGTCGGCCGCGTGAAGTGCCGATCGCGCGGAAACTGGCCATTCTCGAAGAAGCGGCACGCCTGAGTAACGGATTGAGCGGGTCGACGGTGCCGGCAGATCGCACGCTCAAGCAATGGCGCGACTGGTACTACTACGTGCTGGCCAAACACGGTGTGACGAAAAGCGGGATCGGTGTAACGAGCCACGGCTTGCGCCACGGATATTTGCAGACGCTGTACGAGCAGGAAGCGGGTGTCCCCGCGCCGGTCAAACGAGCTGAGATGCGGCCCGATCCGCAACTGCATCACGAAGCGATGCGACGGGTGGTCGAAGCGGCGGGGCATAGCAGGGTGACGAAAGCCAATGCGTATCTGTCCACTTTCGCCAGACAGGAGCGGTTGCAAAAGACGCTACCCTCTGCAGAAGCTGTAAGCGCCGCGCTGGCCGCCGCCGAAGGCAATAAAAGTCATGCCGCGAAAGCGCTGGGCATCTCTCGCCAGACGCTGTACCGGATTCTTGGCGCTGCCGTGAATCCCGCGTAGGGTGCGCGGTTCGCCAGAATGGCCAAAACGGTATGTGTTACGCCCTCCCGGCCACGCGCCGATCCCTGCACAATGACGTGTCTCTCAGGTTCTAGCGACGGCCCTCGGAAAACGCTAGGACACTTTCAAGCCGGCTCTCGTAGCCGGCTTTTTTTTCGCCTGGACCTGCTACAACCGTTGGTTGGAATGGCGTAAGACAGGCGCACTCAAACCAGCGATGAAGCTGCTTGCCGCATCCGACGTTGATCGGTAGGTCAGGCGCGAGGCTTACCAGCGATTCCGGTCCGGCATCGCGTCAACCGCAATTGCAATGCGGTCCTCGAAAAGGCAGTTCGCATGTTCGCGCGGAGTCGGGATTCTCGGAAACGACACATACCGTTCGCCGTCGATATCAAGCCACTTTGCGAGCTGGACCAGCTTCCGGTATCGCGCGGCGTCCTTGAGAACAGGGTCGATCGGCCAGCTATCGATTGTCACGACTGACGCATCGACCAGACGTTGGGCCAGTATCTTGAAGATTGGCCCGCGCTCTTCCCATTCGCTGTCGTTGCGAGCCAGCAGATCTATCACCACCTGACTGTCACAGGCGCCGAGCTCCTTTTCCACCAGATCGCGAAGGTCGCCGGTGGCCACAGGCGGGCGACTTAAACGCTTGTTCCAGATCATTGCGCACTCAGTCATCGCAGCATGCTCGTCACCGTTCTTGACGGCAACCCAAGGCGTCTGCATCCCGCACGTGCCGCAGTGGACAGACACCAGACGTTCAGTCTGAGGTGCACCGAGCGGCCGGCGCATCGTGTCGCCCAGAACGGGCGGTCCAGCTTCGCGACCGAACCGGCTGTAATCGAATCCGGAGTCGCCAAGTTGCGCAACGACCCTCTGGGAATAGCCGAAGGTCGGACGTCCCCCGCAGTGATCACATGGGTAGAGTTGCTCAGTCATTTTCCTGAAAAATGGGATTTATAGATACCCCTATTATTGCTGGCTCTATAGAGATCGCAAAGTTCGATTAAATAGGGATAGAAAGCTTAATTTGGAACGTGTTCTAATTTTGCCGTTTTTCTGTGCAGCGGATTGGGGAAGCCACGATACAGATTTCCATCCAGTAATCCTCCTGCCAGTTTTTTGCCAATTCGCAGCATGAACACGTCTCCCGGCTCAAAGTGGTCGTCGGGTTGACCGTCCGGTTTGACGATTCGAACGCGGTCGCGTTGCATATCCTCGACGAGGCCTCCATCAGATTTGGCTTGCGTCTCCACCCATTCGCCATGCTGTTTAAAGAAGAACGCGACGCCGGCGGCCTGACATTGGTCGCGCAGTGATCGTGGCCAGGCTGGGTGCATGGGGCGGGCAAGAGGGCCGCTTTCACCGCCAACGATCACCCAGTCGAGACCGGCGAGAGCCGCCTCTAACAGCTGGACCGCGCCGAGCAAGGGCTCCATGGAGAGAAACCGGACGTGTGCTGGTAGCCGGAGGAGCTTTGGAATGTCCCGGTCGGCCTCTCGCACAAAGCCGGGAACCGGCATTGCCATTCGCGCGTGCGCGAGATCACGCGTTCGAGAAAAAGTGTTTTGCCTTGCATGTGGAACTCCTGTTGATTGCCTACGAACAGACAGACGTATTGAGAACAGAGTGCCCGGGATCGGGCATTGTCAAGAAGTCAGCGCTTTCGCGTCGACGGCACCCGCGTTCAGCGTGTCCTATGCTGGACATGCGTGTTGCGCGAAACGGAGGCGGATATGTGGAAGTGCATCCGATGCCATATGCACATCGATTTCGGCGCGGTCGAACCTGCCATCGACAGCTTCGGGATCTACTTCATCTGTCCACGTTCAAATCAAACCCATAGAGCTACACCACGCACCCGTAACCATAGCCCTACACGTTCAGGCTTTCCTTGAACTGATTTTTGGTTGCGAGTGCCGTCGACGAAACAGACTGATCAACGTTGGCAAGCGTGGACGGATCGTGCCTCAGCAGACCGGAACCCTGAACGCTGCGATCGCGCTGTCAGGGAGGCGCTCGCCGGTGACGTCGATGGCGAAGACGTTGACGGCAGCTGGACCGAAGTGATGGTGGGTGATCACCCGCGAAGCGTATCCGCGCCACGGCAAAAGCATTTGTCGTTGAAGGTCGCGTGCCGTCGGATAGCCATTCGTGAGAAGCACCAGGTCGAAGCGCCGGCCGACGAGGCGCTTTCGCCAGTAGTCGTTGTCCAGCCGATATTCCTCCAGCTTGCGTCCGGCGCGGATTTCGTCGAAGTAGACGGCCTTAAGCGGCAGGATGAGGGCGACTGGTTTCACCGATGCCCTTCGATTTCGTGTTGCTGCACCGTCCGCAATCCGCGTCCGGCCTGCAAACTGCAAACCGTCCTTCCATGCGTCGCCAAAGGCGATCACCATGTCGCTCGGAAGGTCGGGATAGGTGCGATGTAGCCACTACAAACAGGCGCTGCTCGTCGTCGGACCATGAGTCGCACGCTGCAGGACCTCGCATATCGCCTGCGATCTCGGCGTCGACGCGGGCGAGCAACCCGATCAGGCGGGCGCGCAGTCCATTGAGCCATGCAGGGTTGGCCTGCGGCCGATCTTCGACAATGATGGGGGCGGCCGCGTAGCGGGCGAGGTTGAGCGATTCACGCAAAATTCGAATCGAGGTTGCGGGCATGCTGGTTTCCGTCCGGATAAGAAGTGAGAGATGTCTCGATCTTGCCAACCGATTCAAGATGTCAAGTGCACGCCCGTAGCTCTTTACTTGCGTCAACGACCATCGGCGTCTTGCGACCCGTCAGGGCGCGAAGCCGGTTGTCGTTGACCCTCGCGCCACGCTTGCTGCAATGCTTCCTTCACCGCGGTCGACTCATTGGGATAGTTACGCGCCACCCACTCCATACTCAGCACGCGTTCCTCGTCGGTCCAGCCTGTGAAGTTCCCGGTGGCGGTGCGGTCCAGCAATGACAATGCGCCATCCGTCTTGGCGGCAAGCACGATAAGTCTGTCGCGGAGCACCTCAAGCCATTGACGGACCGAGTCGGGACGCCCGCTCAGGACGAACGGAGCCGACGCATACCGGGTGATGTTTAGCGTGTCCTGAAGAATTTCGGCAAGTTGAGGCAGCATCGGAAGGCTCCAGTGTTACGGGATGGGTTACGAATGACATCCGTGGTTAGCACCATAGAAAAAGGCCGCGTAAAGCGGCCAGGGGATTGATCCGATACAGAGCTGCGGTCATTCAGGCTTGCAGCGTCCGGCCTGCTTCGGCAGGTTGGTCGTCCGGTCGAAATTCTCGACCTGTGGCCTTTTCAGTGAGAAACCATTTCCCGCTGGACAGGCGGACGACGTGGCAATGGGGGTATTGCTGCTCCATGACGAACAACTCGCGGCGTTCCCGAAGCATTTCCAGCTCGCCGACAAGTTCCGTTGCGAGATGAACAAGGACGCCTGAAGCCACCAGGCCGGCAATCACAGCGGCTGGAACCCACGATGGCCATTGAAAGGCAATGGCGACGTGCTGCAGGCCTTCCCACAGCGCAAACAGGAAAAGCGCGGCGGCGGCGAGGGGTACGAGGAAAAGGTCGAGGATCATTAGTTCGTTGGGTGCTTGTGGTGAGCATCCGCGGTGGTAGGCGTCTTTCGCGTACGGTCGACAAGCAACGGTGGCGCATCTGGTCCCGGCCGCAGCGAAAGGACGCCTTCGCTGGAACATCCCACGCGCTCGCGGATCTTCGTATGGACGGACCGTCGAAACGCATTGAGGGACCGCTCCGGCTTGCCGAAAGTGCGCATACCGACAACGAGGACGAAAACGAGCATTGCAATCTGGGTGATACTCGCGGCGGATCTCGACAACCCGTCGGCGCCGAGGCTGGTTAGAGCGGTGAAGGTTAGCCGCACCTCTGCCGGCGAAATCAGCGCGCAGGCAATGACCAGCCAGAACACCAGAACTGGGACCAGCACCAGACTGATCACAGCGCAGCGTACCGCCATACTCGCAATGGCAACAAATTGCGCCGCGTAGTTGCGGGCATCCCGCAAGGCGTCCAGTTTCAGGGAGATGACGTTGGTACGGGCGATCGAGCCGACGCGCACGCCATTCACTAGCACGTCATGCGACCTCGAGTCCCGCGCGCTCGCCAGTTCGGCGAGAAGCGTGCGAATCGTGTTGCGTCGGAATACTTCGGTTGCGAGTGCGATCAGCGCAGCGAGGATGCCGGGGAAAAGCAGGCCCTCGAGCCCATCGCGGCCGATGAGAGGAGAGAGCGCAATGAAGGCTGACACTGCTACAGCGGTGGTGAACGCGAGGCTGCCCCACGTGTTTGTTGGATACGGCGTGTACTTCACGGATGACTCCAAGTTGATGTCCTGGGTTCAGACAATGACTTCGACTAGTGACTCGGAGCCGCGCCAGAATGTGCCGTCGTCCGCATCCATCACGATAACGGTGCCTTTGGCAACGTCGTGACAGGTGACAACGCCTTCGCCGAAACTTGCCGCAGCGGTCTGGTAAAAGACGCGACGACGTTTGAGGGAGGTTTCGCTTGTGGACGGCTTGGTTGAATCGGACATTGAGTTGCGGCTCCGGTGTGCGGCGTGCTAGCGCGCGAGCGCCACTCATTCTCGGCCTCGCTGGGAATGTCTGGACCGGTAAAAGCGCCAGCGTTTGAGTGAGCTTTTCTGGACAGAGTGTCGGTAGACCTTTCCGGCAAAAGCTATATGTTTTTGTGGAGCATTCCGGGTTAAGACCGTCAACCGGTTGACGGTCAAATGGCTGCCCGCAATCTGATCAAATCGGACGACGGCCTTACGGGGCCTGTCACGGGAGCAAGCTATCCACAGGGTTGTCAACGGAAACTGTGGATAAGTACCGGGGCTTGGTCGTCCGAAAGCCGTGCGGAATCCGCCAGCATTCCACGGCGAAAGTCATGCGCCCGGCGATACCATCGAACCACCTTCCGCGTCACCGACGCATCGACTGCCGCCCGCGACCAGCGGGCGTTTTCATTTACCCCGACGGGTTCACCCCGTTGCGGGAGTGCTCCCGTCATTTCATACGGAAGCACCATGAATCGTCAACGCATCCTCCGCTTCGGCTTAATGATTTTCCAGACGTACGGCCTTCCTCATGAGGCGCTCGTGCAGATCATCAGATCGCAGAAGCGCTATTCGACTCACTATCGCGCGGCGGCGCTGCGCAATCTGGTCGGCGGCGCTCCGCTCTCGGTGACTGCCGGTCGACCCTTCGCTGAGCGCCGTCGTCGAGTCAGACGCCATTACGACCTTTGACCGAGCTGGCATTAATCCTTTTACCCCTGGGGCATGTCCCCAAAGGGGCATGCCTAGTCCTTCTGGAGTCTGGCATGAGCAACAAAAGTGCAAAGCGTAGGCACGACCTGACCGCCGACGAGTGCCAAAAGGCGCTTGTGAAGCTGATCCAGTCGTTTTCGCACGGGCACCATTTGCATACGGTGTTTTCGGATTTCGTCGAGCTCAGCGCGCTGGCGATCAGTAATGGCGTAGACCTGTCACAGCATGAAGCACGTGAGAAGCGCTATCTCGATGTCGTCGGCAAGTACAAGCGCGAAGAGGTGGAACGCTTCCCGCAGATGTTCGGGCTGCTGGTTGAGTCGTTCGAAATGCGTGTGCAGGCCATGCGCAAGGCAGGTGCTGGAGGCTTCGCAATGGCATCGGGCGGTCTCACGGATATTCTCGGCGAGACCTACATGATGCTGGAACTGGGAAACGCGCGCGCCGGGCAGTTCTTCACGCCGTACCACGTCTCGCGCCTGATGGCGATGATGACAATCGGTGACGGCGGCGAAGCGGTGAAGCAGGACGGGTTCATGCGGTTGCAGGAGCCAGCCTGTGGCGCCGGCGGGATGGTGATCGCCACTGCGGAGTCTCTTCACGATGCGGGGCTCAACTACCAGCAAGCCATGCACGCGACATGCATCGACATTGATCCATGCTGCGTTCATATGGCCTACATCCAGTTGTCGTTGCTGCATATCCCGGCGATTGTCGTTCACGGCAATGCGCTCACGCTTGACGTATGGGGTTTGTGGTACACCCCGGCCCACATCATGGGCGGCTGGCGCTGGAAACTGGAGCGTCGCCAGCGGGAGCGCGAGTTGCTGACAGAAGTAGTGGCAGTTGAGAGCGACGAGGCAGCGGACGGTGCTATCGAGCGGCCTGGCATTGAGCTCGGTTGGCTCACTATCGACGTTGAAGTCGACGATGACGGTGATGTTGCCGTACTCGAGCGTCCGGTAGTAGACGAAGTTGTCGCAACGGAGATCGGCAAACCGGTGGCCGAGTCCATGTCACTGCATGATCTGTTCGAGGAAATCGCTGCCGACACAACGCCGGCAAAAGGGATTTTCGACAAGATCGAACAGATGACCCTGTTTTAACCATTACCTGCAACAGCCCACCTTTCACAAGGTGGGCATTTTTTTTGGAGAAAGCGGGGCGCATTTTTCAAGCTTTTCAGCTCGTTGACTGGTTTTCACGGCGGTATCGTTGCTCTACCTACCGCGTCACTGACGCATCGACCTGCCGGCATGTCCGGCAACACGCTGTTAAACCCCATCGGGAACCACTCCCGAACGGGAGCAGGTTCCCACTTTGGAGAACCTGCCATGCAACAACCCACACTTCCTCTGAACCGGATCAAACTCGGCCGCAACCCGCGAACGTATTTCGATCCACAGAAAATGACCGAACTGGAAGACTCAGTTCGCGCTCGCGGCGTCGATACGCCGATCATCGTCCGTCCGCTCGACGGCCAGTTTTTCGAACTCGTTGCTGGCGGTCGCCGCTATCGCGCTGCGATGGCGGTGCACGGCGAAGGGTACGAGATTCCGGTCACGGTCAAAGACGTCGATGAAGTAGAGGCGCGCTCAATCGCGCTGACCGAAAACATCCAGCGTGACAACATGGCTCCTTCCGAGGAAGCCATTGCTGCCGCGGAACTGGTTGGCATCCACAAGGGCGACCGCGATGAGGCGGCCCGCATCCTTGGCTGGAACCGCCAGACGCTCGACAAGCGACTCGCCCTGATGAATTGCAGTACGGGCGTGCTCGAAGCGCTCAATACGCGCCAGATCCAGCTTGGTCACGCCGAGCTGTTCGCGGCGCTCTCCAAAGAGAATCAGGACAAGCTGTTGCCGGTGATCGTCGCTGAGAAGCGTACGGTCGCAGAAGTGAAGAAGGTGATCGAATCGGTCTCTTGCTCGCTGTCAGCAGCAATCTTCGACAAGCAGGACTGTGCGGCGTGTCCGCACAATTCCGCGACGCAGTCGGAGATGTTCGGCGAGTCGATTGCCGCCGGCAACTGTACGAATCGTGGCTGTTACAACGAGAAATCGGAGAAACAGCTCGAGGCGAACGCGGCCACGCTGCGCGACGAGTTTCAGATCGTGCGGATCGTGCGCGCGGGCGACAACAACACGCGTGTGCAACTGGCGATCGAAGGGCCGAAGGGCGTCGGGCTTGAACAGGCGAAAGCCTGCCATGCCTGTACGAACTACGGCGCGGCTGTGAGTGGCTTGCCTGACTCTTTGGGCAAGGTCTATCGCGGCCAGTGCTTCGATACCGTCTGCAACATGAAGATGATCGCAAAACGCATTCAGGCTGAAAAGGCCGCGACGCAGCCCGATACAGCGTCGACCGACAAGGCGAAGGGTTCAACGAAAGGTGCAAGCGGCACGTCCGCTGGTGCCCCGCCGTCGACCAATCCGTCCGTCACGGTTGTCGCCGAGTCCGAGAAGGTCAAGGACTACCGGGTGAAGCTCTGGCGCAAGGCCTTGCGCACCGACATTGGTGCGAATGAGGCGCTTTGCCGCCAGTATCTGATCGCGATCGTGCTGAGCGGCTACGCGCGCCAGATTTCCGATTCGGCTTTCCGCAAGCTGTTTGAACGACTGTCCGAAGGCGAGGCGCCTGTCAGCGACCTGTCAAAGGCCGTCGACATGGTGCAGGCAACGAGTGAGCAGGTTCAGTCGAATCTGATGGTCGCAATGCTGTTCTCCGCGATCGAAGGTCTCGATGTCACGTACCTGACTCAACTGTGCAAGCGTCACAAGCTGGATCTTAAGAAGCATTGGAAGCTCAGCAAGGATTTTCTGGAGCTGATCACCAAGTCAGAAATGATGGTGATCGCAGACGAACTCGGCATCCGCGCCGCGCTCGGCGACAACTTCAAGAAAGTCTTTGCAAAATCGAAACCGGAAGTCATCGAGGCATTGCTCAACGTCGAAGGTTTCGACTACGACGGCAAGGTGCCGAAGGTGCTCCGGTTCTGAACATCACAGCGCATCCGCGCATCGACACATCCCTTTAATACGCCGCCTTCGTGCGGAGTTTCTTTTTCTTCGGAGTTTTCATGTTTCAACAACTTGAAGCGCTGGTGCGAGCCAGCGGCAAGCTGCAACTGGTGATCAAGATGGACGGCGACAAGATGGCGGTGGTTGTGGTGCCGCAGGGCGACTCGAAAGAGGCTGCGTTGCGACAACCGCTGGTCCTGACAAGCACAGCAGCCGAGCTCGACGAGGGCTTTGCTGCGGCGATCGCTTCCTATTCCACGGTTCACGCTTCGTTGTCCGAGCAGGTCGCGGCAACTACGGCGATCCTGCAGGAAGCGGAAAAGGGCCAGGTTTCGAAGGCGCAAAAGTCTCTCGCCAAGGGAGGCAAGGCGTCGACGAAGCCGGAGGGCGCGGCGACCGTAGGCGAAGACGATGACAACGATGACGGGAGCGAAAGCCCGGAAGCATCGGCGTCCGCGTCTACCCCGGCAACCGCGCCGGCAGCTGACCAGCCTGCCGGTACCGATCTTTTCGCCCTTCTGAGTTGAGGTAATTCATGTCCATTTCAGTCGCAAAGCTGATTCGCGAGTTCACTTACAACGACGTCAAGTTCGTCGATCCCGGTCCCACCTTCTCTCCCGAGGAGGTCCGCGATCTGTATTCCGCCCAGTATCCGGAGTTGACCACGGCTGCAATTGAAGGTCCGGTCTACACCGACGATCTCGCCCGTTACACGTTCCGGCGTGCGGCGGGCGCCAAGGGCAGCGATGCGTAAGCGCGCACTGATGCAGAGCCTCGCTGAAGAAGCGGCGGCAACTTCTGACGAACCGCCTGAAAGGGCGGTTTTTCTTCATGACAAGGAGATCGAGCAATGTTCTTCGATCCTCGCCCAGATGGTCAGGACGTCGCTATCAACGGGACGCGCTGGCAACCAGCGGGCAATACCACTGCCAGACGTCGATCTGCCCATGATTTTCTGAGCCTGCCGGACGTTTCCCGCGCTGTTCCGGCGAGACCCACGGTCAGGTTTCAGGCGGATCGGGAAATGGCTGTTCAGGCCGGTCGTCATTTTGAGGCCGGTGTGCTGAGAGCTTCTGACGTGCAGCAATTCAACGGCGCCGGCGACGCTGTCGCACAGGCGTTGTTCGCATGGATAGACCGGCAGTGCGACACGCTCAGGCGTGTGTGCTGCAAGCCGGCGTTGTTCGATGCAGAAGCCGTTCGTGAGCAGACGCTTTACCACGAAGGCGACCGGGATTTCGATGGCGACTCTCCGTTGTATCTCGGCATCGAGACGCCTGAAGACTACATCTACTTTGTCGAAGAGCGGGCGGCACTTCTGCGGGCGGCGCATCCGCGTCTTCTCGCAACGGCGCTGATCCTGATCAATCGTGCTTCGTTTCGCACGCTGATCATGCGCACGCCGGACGACTTCCTTGCACTGTTCGCACAGTGGCATTGGGATGGCGATCCATACTGCACGGACGAAGAATCGCTTACGTTCCTCGCGGAGCGTTTCGGTGATGATAAGGACGAGTTCGTGCACTTTCTCCCGTCAGTCGTGCGGGACGAGCTTTGTCCGGACAACATGATGATCGGGCGCTACAACGCACGTCGCAACCGGTGGCAGACATTCAATGCTCTCGGCATCGAATCGCTACGCCGGTTGGGCTGGACGCAAACCGGCTGGATCCGTCAATTGTGTGTGGAACTGGAGGAGCTGACGCTGCTTCTGTCTCGCGCCGGTAGTCGTCAACTGTTCGACTGGGCATTCCGGCCCGAAACCGTGTATGCCGCTACCTCCATCGCGGCGATCGAAAACCCCCATGTAGCCGACGTGCTCGACACGCATTACGAGTACTACAGCAACGGCGGCGACGGGTCCCTCTTTCATGGGTTCGTCGCGCTCGCCAGTGATCCCGTCGGCATCCGCAAGCAGTACGCGGAATGGTCGCTGGGCTTTTCAATTCTTCGTCAGGTTGATCGCATAGCTGCGCTCATTTCCTACGATCCACAGGAGCGTTCCAAATGAAAAACGTTCATCTGTCCACTGGTCGCTCGCTGGAATTGTCGGTCACGAGCGCGATTCTTCTTTACTCGCACACAGGCGGCAATCCGATATACGCGACTGTTCACACGGTCACGAACAACGGAAAACGCCCGGTCATCGGCGCGGGACGGCCGGTGAACCGGGAGGCTCTTTTTACAGCCATGGACTCGCTGGCCGAGCGGTGCGCGGTGAAGGGCCAGTTTCTGCCCGAAACCGTCCTCTCGGTGGACCAGACCGTTATTACCTGGTGGTGCCGGCCCGCAATGCGACGCCTGTTCTTCCAGTGCGCTGAGCTTGGCAATGTCAGCGCGGTTGTGCCGCATCCCGGGCTGATCTTCCAGGCGCGCAACACGGGCTTCTATGTTTTCGCGCTCGACGGTTGTACGCGTCCGACGCCCGACACTGCGCTCTATGAACCGCCTTACTTCAACACCTACGACCGGGGCAGCATTTGCATTGGCTCGGCACAGGTACCTGATCGTATCGACGTTGAGTCGATTGCCGGTTGGGAAAACGGCTTTTTTGAATCGGCGTTCACCCATCCCAATGCGGGTAGCAAGCGCGTCAATCATCCGCGAGGCGAATACGCGTTCTGGAAGGAAATGCTGGCCGGTCAATACGGCGAGCAGTTCCCCCTGCAATGTCTCGTTCCCATGAATCAGACTCTCGGCGATCTGATCGCGCGAGGCCCTAAAGGTTGAATATGAATATCCTTGACCAGACGTTGCAGCGGTCGTTTCCGACCGTGATGGTTCCGCGAAACGAATCGCAACCGACGATGGAATCGGCCGGTGAGCGTTTGCTCATCGCCGAAGACGGTGTGTTTATCGAGATCCGGCGTAGCTGGATCAATCTCGTGCGGCGGATTGCACAGTTCACCGTGCCTACGGCCGTACCTTATGGACGTGTGGTCGAATCAACGAAGCTTTCGTTCGACAGCATTCCGCCTGATCTCGTCGGGCACTTTGCCGCGATGGCGCGCAAGGCGTTTCCCAACGAAACCGGAGCATGGATCGTTTGGAGCGCGTCGACGCGGGTGTTCAGGCTCGTGCCAGTGCACATCATTTCCCATGA
>Ga0310811_10000550_pt1 | contig 48103 bp, 54 predicted proteins | sample YCmetagenome_FD_207642 | JGI IMG/M metagenome (GOLD analysis project Ga0310811, IMG submission 207642) | Soil microbial communities from experimental microcosm in Duke University, North Carolina, United States - YC | ecosystem: Engineered > Artificial ecosystem > Soil microcosm > Unclassified ...
CACCCTCTGCCTCGACCTGGTTGAAGGCCTCTCCCAGACGCGAGACCTCCTCAAGTGAGAGAAAGCGTTCGCGCCTGTTGTCCGTCTTCCGGACTGAGGCATTCTCGACGGGGTTCGTCGTCACGAAGCCATGACGCGCTCCGAAGCTAAACACGGCTGACACGTCGCGCACGACCTTTCGTGCAGCGCCTTCACCGCCACGGACGATGACGCGTTTGCGGGGGCCGATCTTCTCGTCCTTCGCCGTCTTTCCTGCGGTGATATCCGCGACCATTGTTTCGATGTCGCCGGAGTTGATCTCGCTGGCCCTCCGGTGGCCGAGCAGCACCTCGAAGTGGTTGCGGAGCCGCGCCATCGTGTACTGCTTCGTCAGAGGCTTCATCGGCTTCCCCTTGTGGATGCCGCGCTGAATGAAGCAACCATGCTCCTCATAGAAGTCGAGCAGCTCGCGCACCGTCTTCTGGCGACGCTTCTCCTGCACGTCGCCGGCAGGATCTTCACCGCTGGCCGCTGCGCCCAGCAAGGTCTTAGCCTTCTTTCTCGCCTGCTCGACGGTCAGCGTTCCAAAGCGTCCAACGGTGAGGAAGCGCCTCGGCGCCGACCGGCCGCCCCCGTCGGTGCGGTAGCGGATGACGAACGTCTTCGTGCCGCTCTTCTCGACCCGTAGGCCAAAGCCGGCAAGCTCCAGGTCCCAGAGGTCGTAGCGGGCGTCGCGAACCTCGGCTTTCTCCGCTACCGTCTTGGTCAATCGAACGCTGGACGACCGATCCATGACATGCCTCCAGGCCCGTTTTCCAGTGGACACCAGCTTACAATGGTGTCCACATGGTGTCCACCGTGACGGAAAAGCGGGGCGTGTTCGGTCGTAGCTCGGACACCAGTTGATATTCTAAGTCATTGAACTTCTATGTTTATGGTGTACTGGAGAGGAAGCCCGGAGACTCCAGCGTAGGGAACACACAACCTTGCCAAGGTTGGGGTCGTGGGTTCGAATCCCATCGCCCGCTCCAAAATCTTCCAAGGAAATCAGAGCATTAAAATAGCACCTCAAGGCTGTTTTAATGCTTACATGGGCCACGACCCGAAAATGTAAGCACTATGTAAGCGGTGTGGCGAAAGCTCTGTGCGGTCCTAGTGTGTCCAGGCGTGCATTGGGGACCGCTTGGTTGCTCGGCGCCTTCCTGCTTACGCGGTCGTTCTCGGTTGCTACGCATGTTTACAGGAGGCGGGCCGAGCGTGTGCCCCTGGCGACGTGGGGTGAAATTGCTATGGACGAGGATGTGGACAGCCGGTGAGATAAGCAGGGCTGTCGAAGCCATGTCCTAGCGCTGGTGGTCGAAACGATCCAGCCGTTGCCGAGCTGGGGCTCAGTAGCGCGGTCGAGAGCCGAGTCCAACGTAGTCGTCGATGTCCGCACCGTGACTCTCTGCTGCTGGCTCGTGAATGCGGTCGACGGCATCACGGCTATCCCTGCCATCAAGGCGCAAAATCGTCCCCGCCAAATTGGTCGTCCGGCCACGTTAGATGCGGCGAGGACGGATGGCCGTCTTTGAGGCACATCCCGCGCATAGCGGGCCGCCGCCGCACCCGAATGGCGGGCGAACGCGATGCAGAAGGTGCTCGCAGCGCTGTAGCCCACGCGCTCGGCAACCTCATCCATGCTGAGTTCATGCTCGCACAGCAATCGCTTCGCCAGCGCCATGCGCCAGGTCAGAAGATATACCATCGGCGGCAGGCCCACGTCGCGACTGAAACGTGCGAAGAAGGCCGAGCGCGACAAAGCCGCTTGGGCGGCAAGTTTAACCACGGTCCATGGATATTCGGGGCGCTTGTGGAGTGCGCATAGCGCTCCCACCAAGCGGTCATCCGCAAGGCCACGGGCTAAGCCCGGCATGGACGCGGTTGCAGTGGCGCAGCGCAACGCTCCGATAAGCAGCACTTCGAGCAGCCGTTCGAGCACGAGGTCCCGCCCCGGACGCCGCGCGCGGGTCTCGTCGCCGACCAGTTGCATCCGCGTCGCGAGCCGCGGCTCGCGCGCGAGAACGACCTGTGGCAGCAGCGGTACGAGCAGCGCCGTCGGGCGAACGAAAGCTGCAGTGACCGATCCGCATCCGCAGATCGGCAGGGCCGTCTTCGCGACCAACACGAAAACAGCCCTCGCTGATTCTGACTGGTCTCGTGGTCGCTCCGCTTGGCAGTGCAATCAGGCTTCATTAACGAGGTCGCGTATGTCCGGCGCCAGCACGAAATCACCTGCCTGCAAAGTCATAGGTGGCTGCCCATTCACCGCCACTCAGCAGCCTCCTTCCAGCACCGCGCAGTAGAATAGCTCGCCGGTCATTTCACGATGTATCCGCCAGGAGCCGGCGCCCTCCACGAGCGTGGAGAAGCGTGCGCGAGGCTCAAGCAGCGTTACAATGTCGGCCAAGGGGTCAACGGTCATGGCATATATAAAGTCCTGGCGCCCCAATCTACCATCGGGTTGCTGACATCGTCCTTTGGAGGCCCCGTTGCCCACCATCCTCACCACAGGCTGATCATCCGACTTCGGCCTGGAAACCACAGGGCTGTTTCTCGACCGTGGCTGGGAAGTGGTAACGACCACGCGCTCGCCTGATGCCGAATTGCTGCCGGCTACCGATCGCCTGCGCATCTTGCGGCTGGAGGTCACCGATCCCGGCAGCATCACTAGGACCGTCGCGGATGCCGGAGCGATCGACGTTCTGGTCAACAACGCCGGCTTCGGCGCCCCGGCGCCGATCGAGCTGACCGCGCCCGAGACGACACGGTCTTCGTTCGAGACCAATACGCTAGGCACGCTCGCAATGATCCCGGCCGTGCTGCCGGCTCTCCGCAAGCGACGGGCTGGCGTTATCGTCAACGTCACCTCAACGGTCACGCTAAAGCCTCTGCCTCTCCTGGGCGTGTACCGAGCGAGCAAGGCGGCGGTCAACGCCCTGACGGAATCGCTTGCGGTGGAAATGGAGCCTTTCGGCGTGCGCGTGCACATCGTCTTGCCCGGTCGTTCGCCAGAGCCGCGGTTTGGCGAAAACGCGCGCCCCATAGGCGCGGCCTGGATGGTCCCGACTATGCGTCGATGGTCGAGTGCTTCATGACGAGCGTCCGCGACAGCGCCGGCCCGATCACCCATACCCCTGACGTGGCCGAAGCGATCTGGCGGGCCGCCACCGATCCATCCGGTCCCTTGCGCATTCCGGCCGGCGGCGAAGCCAAAGCGTCGATGGCAAAGGCCAGTTGATCCGTCATCGCCCTCCTGCCTCGTGAGGGTGGCGACCCGCTAAAACTAATTAGCCCTGGCGTGACGCAAGAACTCCGACCGAGCCGGCAACGCACCGTCCCTATGGCGGGTGTACAGAGCAAGCACGATGTTTGAGCGACAAGGAATAACCCATGGAATGTCGGGCTTTAGGCCACACCGGCGTCTCGGCAAGTCAAATATGGCTCGGTGCTATGATGTTCGGCGCCTTCGGAAATGCCGATCACAAGAACGCGGTCCGGCTCATCCAAAGCGCTGAGCTAAGGTTTGCGACCAGCCTCGGCAATCGGCAGGTCCAACCAGCGGTGGACCATGGAGCATGATCATTCGATGGCCGGCATTTTGTTCCCAGGACGCTCAATCTTGTCGGATTCGGTCACGTGAGGTTGAGCCCACCATCGGACAGCAAAATCTCACCCGTCAAATAATCCGATTGCACGAGCATCATGACAGCTTGGGCAATGTCTTCCGGGCTGGCCGGCCGTCGCATCGGCGCGCGCGTTCTCCATAACTCTTGGGCTGCCGCCCAATCAGCTGTGAGCGGTGTGTCAACGAGGCCAGGCGCAACGGCATTCACCCTGATGGCTGGCGCCAGTGACAATGCAAGTAGCCGTGTCATGTGGTTGAGCGCCGCCTTGGTTGCTGCATACGGAATTGACGCCCCTTTTGGCCGAACTCCAGCGTGAGAGCTAATGTTTACGATACAAGCTGCTCGTCCATGGTGCGCCGCTTCGCGTAACGCGGTCTCAGCTTCGGCTACAAGGTGAAAGGGTGCCACCACATTCACTTCGTACAGTGAGTGCCAAATCTCCGAACTGGCTGCATGCAGCTCGGCGTGGGGTATAACACTGCTCAGACCAGCATTGTTCACCAGTACGTCCAACCGCCCCCACAAGCCAATAGCGTCATGTATGAGACGTTTGCGGTCGCCTTCTCGGGCTAAGTCCGCTTGAATATAACTGGCAGTTTTAAGCTCGGCCGCAAGAGACCGACCTTTATCCTCGGAATTACGAGAATGGAAGATAACATTATACCCCTCCCGCACGAACCTCCGGGCAACAGCTTCGCCAATTCCGGATGTTGAACCAGTGACAAGGGCGACGGGGCGATAATCTTCAAGCAAGCTCAACTCTTCTCTCAATTCCAGTCCCCTCGCTTATGGCTGCTTTCCGGAAAACCAAATGATCTAGCAGTGACGGTCTTGGGTCGACAAGCGACCCGCGGCTTCGGGGAGGCTGCGGTCATTCAAAGGTATCAGCGGCAATGCCCTCTTAGCGGCCAAAGCCGAATCGCTTACTCATTTGCCTCAGGGACAAAAACGGGTGGGGGTCATCCGCGACGAGTTCAACAACATCTCCTTCGGGATTATGAAGCATTAGCAAACGCCACTCCGTCCAAGCGAAAGTGCGCCCCATAACCATAGCCCCAGCCTTCTGAAGTACTAGGTGTGCCATATGCAAGCTCTCCAATGTTACGTTGAGCGCGAAGTGGTGCAGCGTGGTTCGATTGGCATCAGGACCTGACCAGTGTTGATCGATCCAGTTTTATGGTCACTTCTCGGCGAATAGAGCAACTCCTCGGGACGACCTCCGGCTATCGCGACGGTGAAGTGTCCCATAAACTAACGCGCGAAACAGATCTCCTGGCGAGTTCGTCTATTGCAACTGAATCTGCCCAGACCTTGAGGGAGACCCGTTTAAGGAATTTCGACACGTGCGAGCGACCTCAAACGCGTTCGATCATCATCGCAATGCCCTGGCCCACGCCGATGCACATTGTGGCGATGGCGGTCTTGAGGGACTTTGTCTCCAGTGCGTTGACGGCCGTCATGGCCAGTCGCGCACCGGACATGCCGAGCGGATGGCCGAGCGCGATGGCACCACCCTGCGGATTGACGTGATCGGCGTCATCCGGAAGGCCTAGCCGACGCAAAACCGCCAGCGCCTGGCTTGCGAAAGCCTCATTGAGCTCGATGAGGTCGATGGCACCGATCGTAAGGCCAGCGCGCGCCAGCAGCTTCTCCGTAGCAGGGCCCGGACCGACGCCCATGATGGCGGGCTCGACGCCTGCCGTCGCCATGCCAAGAATGCGGGCGCGCGGTGTCAGGCCATGCCGCCTAATGCCAGCCTCGCTTGCCAGGATGAGGGCTGCGGCACCGTCATTGACGCCGGAAGCATTGCCAGCAGTGACCGTGCCACCCTCCCGCCGGAACGGCGTTTTCAACTTCGCCAATCCCTCCAGCGTCGTCTCGGGCCGGGGATGTTCATCTTGCTCAAAGATGACATCGCCCTTCCGCCCCTTGATGGTGACGGGCGTAATCTCACCCTCGAAAAAATGGGCATCCTGCGCCGCCTTCACGCGCTGCTGCGAGCGCAAGGCAAAGGCATCCTGATCGGCGCGGGAGACGCCAAAACGCTCTGCCACATTCTCCCCGGTCTCAGGCATGGTATCGACGCCGTAGATCGCCTTCAGTGCGGGATTGACGAAACGCCAGCCGATGGTGGTGTCCTGCAACTCCGCCTGACGTGAAAAGGCCTCGGTCGCCTTTCCCATGACAAAGGGGGCGCGCGTCATGCTCTCCACACCGCCCGCGAGCACGAGATCCGCCTCACCCAGCCGGATCATCCGCGCCGCGGTGCCCACCGCGTCGAGCCCCGATCCGCAAAGTCGGTTGATCGTGCCCCCAGGCGTGCCCGCGGGGTAGCCCGCGAGCAGCACCGCCATGCGCGCCACGTCCCGATTGTCCTCGCCCGCTTGATTGGCGCAGCCGAGATAGCAGTCATCCGCCGCGTCCCAATCGACGCTGGTGTTACGCTCCCGCAACACGCGCAGCGGATGGGCGGCAAGATCGTCCGCACGCACGTCTTTCAAGGCGCCGCCATAACGGCCGATCGGCGTGCGGGTGAAATCGCAGATATAAGCCTCAGCCATTGATCGTCTCCGCTATCCGCAGGGGTGCAGGCGTGCGTGCCTGCAGCGCTGCCAGGGTCAGGCCCGGCGCCATTTCTCGCACCACAAATCCGGAGTTCGTCACATCAATCACCGCCAGATTGGTGTAGATGCGGCTGACCGCTCCCAAAGCCGTCAGCGGATAGGCGCAGCTTTCGACCAGCTTTGGTGCCCCCTCTTTGGTGGTGTGTTCGGTCACCACCCAAATGCGCTTGGCACCAACTGCCAAATCCATCGCCCCGCCCACCGCCGGCGCGGCGTCAGCCGCCGAGGTGGCCCAATTGGCGAGATCGCCGTTCTGCGCGACCTCAAAGGCGCCCAGCACGCAGAGATCGATATGCCCGCCACGAATCATCGCGAAGCTATCGGCGTGATGGAAGAATGATCCACCCTCCAACAAGGTCACATGCTGCTTGCCGGCATTGATGAGCCACGGGTCGATATTCTCCGCCGCAGGTGCCGGCCCCATGCCGAGGATACCGTTCTCTGAATGCAGCAGCACCTCCCGCCCCGCCGGAATGTAATCGGCGACCAAGGTCGGAATGCCGATGCCAAGATTGACATACCACCCTTCTGGAATGTCCTTCGCGACGCGGCGCGCCATGTCCTGGCGTGAGAGCGGTGTAAAATCAGCCATAAGCCTCTCCTGTCAGCCGCGCTGATCGAGATAGGGAAGATGCACGACGCGATCGACGAAGATGCCGGGCGTCACGATCGCTTCAGGATCAAGCGCACCGAGTGCCACCACATGCTGCGTCTGCACGATGCTGCGCTTCGCCGCCATCGCCATGACCGGATTGAAGTTCCGGCCGCTGCCACGATAGGTGCAATTACCCCACCGGTCCGCCTTCCAGGCTTCCACAAGCGCCACATCCGCCGGCAGCGCATATTCCAGGACATAGGAGCGACCGCCGATCTCGCGCGTCTCCTTGTGTTCGGCAAGCTTGGTGCCGAAAGCCGTGGGAGTAAAGAAGGCACCCACACCCGCCCCGGCGGCACGGATGCGCTCCGCCAAAGTCCCCTGCGGGACGATTTCCAGTTCCAGCTTCCCCGCCCGAAACAGCTCCTCGAATACGACGGAACCTGCGGAGCGCGGAAAGGAGCAAATAATTTTCCGCACACGGCCCGCCTCCATGAGCTTGGCCAGGCCCACGCGACCGGCGCCGGCATTATTGGCAACGATGGTCAAATCCGTGGCGCCCTGCTCGATCAATCCCTCGATCAGCGCATCGGGCTGGCCCACGGCGCCGAAGCCGCCAACCATCACGGTCGATCCATCCTGCACGCCGTCCAGCGCAGCCGCGATGCCGTCCACGAACTTATCGATCATATGGCGGCTCTCCTTCCTCTTGCTCGCAGCATTTAGGCAAAACACTCAATAGGATCTCGCAGCAGCTGTCGCGGTATCGCAATTCCGGCAGCACCTCAGAGGCACGACTTCCGCCCGAAGCCGTAGCCAGGTGACGGGCCAAGAGATTCAGCGAGAAGCGCATGTACGTATCTAGCTCGGTGATCTCCGGGGAACGCTCGTAGATGCCCAAGCCCTCGGGCCAGGACCCTGGCGCTTCACAATGGTAACCATTTCCACGTTCCGGGGAAGGCTCCATTGTGAGCGACCGCGACGACGTTGTCATAGTTTTCGACAAGAGTGATGGATTGAAACGTGATAGAGGACGACTACAGCGTTGTATGCCAAGGCATCGATCCCTTGATGAGTCGCGGGAACCTGATCGGCCACCGCGCGCCAGTCAGCGGTGCCGGCAAGGTCGAGCCTGCGATCCGAATGTTGCCGCTCTCGAGGTCATGCGGCGGATGCTGGACATTCGTCATGACAACCGTTGAACCCTCATGGGCAACAACGCCGCCAAACTCTCGACCTATGCCTTGATCCCCGTCCGTTGCCAAAGCCACCTTCCCTGCCTGACGTGTCTTATAGCCCTCCTTATTGTTCGCGGGCAGAGTAAGAAATCCGGCTGATTGCTGACAGAAGCTTGGCCCGATCTAACTCAGCGCGCGGAATGGGAGGGGCCGCATTGCCTTCGGTCATGACGACGATACGGTCGGACAAGCCAAGTGTTTCGTCAAGGTCGTCCGAGATTAGGACGATGGCCGTCCCCTCCTCGGCGGCGAGGACGATCAACTTATGCAGCTCAGCCTTGGCACCGATATCAACACCGGCTGTCGGTTGATCTAAGATCATCGCACGCGGCCGGGCCGCAATTGCCCGGGCCAGGAGCACCTTTTGGGCATTGCCGCCACTGAGGGTGCCAACAGGCTTTTCGCGTATTGGCGGATGGATGCGAAAGCTGCGGATCAAGCCATCCACCGTCGCGCGCTGTTTGGCACGATTCACAATCCCCGCCCTGGACAACAACCGCCCAAGCGCTGTTACTTCCATATTGGCCTCGATGCTGGCTGCGAGTGCCAAGCCGGATATTTTCCGGTCTTCTGGCACCATCACAAGACCGGCTGCGGCAGAGCTTCGGGGCGAGCGGCGCTTCACGGGGCGACCATCGATGCGCACGATGCCCTCGCTGGCCACATCACCAACCATTGCTCGAGCTAGGCGCGTCCGACCTGAGCCGATAAGACCTGCAAACCCCACGATTTCGCCGGCCGCAACGCTGAGCGTCACAGCGCGTCGACCCGCAACGGAAAGCTTATCCAATTCCAGAACGGGTGGCCGCGCATCTACCTTCCCCGCCGAGCGACGATCGTGCGCTTCATCGAGCATAATATTGGCGTGTCCGACGAGAAGATGCGCGAGATCGTCCACCGTATAGCTTTTGGCGGCATTCGTCTCCACTACGCGCCCATCGCGCATGACGGTAACACGATCGGCGATGTCACGGACCTCATCTAGAAAATGGCTGATATAGATGATCGCGACGCCCCGGTCTCGGCACATGCGCCGCATCACGGAAAATAGATGCGAGCGTTCCGCGGGGGCTAGCCGGGCAGTTGGCTCGTCCATGATTAGAATTCGCACATCCTGCGAACAGGCCCGGACAATTTCCGTCAGTTGCTGCGCAGCTACACCTAGACGGCGAATGGACGTGTCCATTGGCAACTCGATGCCAAGCAAAGCAGCCTCACGCGCGGACCGCTTACGCATCGCGCGATGTGGCATCAGTCCAGGGAACGAACCTTTCGGCTCCCGCCCAAGGGCGATATTGGCGGCCACCGAAAGATCTGGGACGAGTGCAAAGTCCTGATAGATGATAGCGACGCCTTGGATAAGCGCTTCCGATGGCGTATGAAGGGCGCATTCGCGCCCTTCGATGAAAATACGGCCGCCATAATCAGCGAAGTTACCCGCGAGTGTCTTCATCAGGGTACTCTTGCCAGCCCCATTGTGGCCGATAAGAGCATGAATTTCGCCAGCCGCTACTGAGAAATCGACACCATGAAGTACCGGTCCCGCAGTAAAACTCTTGGAAATACCCCGCATCTCTAGACGCATCGCCACATCCTTAGCATTCTTGTCGCGCTCAACCGCCCCAGGCTGCAGGAATAGAAGTAACATTAGCCTTGGTCACGATCGGCAAGGGCAAATAATGGTTCGGTCGGGGAACCTGAGACTGCTTGCCGCTTAACCAGTTTACTGCGTCGATAATGGCGAGTTTACCTTGCGGTCCGGGATCCTGGTCGACTGTGCCAAACACGACACCTTGCAAAATGGCATTGCGCACGTCAGCCGGATAATCGCCCATGATGAATTTCACATCTGTCCGCCCACTGCGCGCAGCGAAGTTCGCTCCAGTTACGCCTTCCGGACCCTGGTCGATGATGGCATCCAACGTTCCCTGCGGGTAACGGTTCAGGTAATCCTGCGTAACGCTCAGCGCCTTGGCATTATCCCAATCCGCGGCCTGCCGGCCGACGATGGTAATGCCAGGGTGCTGCTTTAGCGTGGCCATCAAGCCCGCCTGCCGGTTCAGCTGTGCAGCAGTGCCGAGCTTGCCCAGGATCAAAGCAACCTTCGCCTTCTCACCTACCGCCTGCACCAAAAGATCGCCCTGACGCTGGCCGAATACGTAGTCGTTTACACCCACGTAGGTAATGATTTTTGCACCGGTGCTCGTGTCGACTTCCTCGTTGACCGCGATCACCGGCACATCGGCGGCATTAGCCTGCAACACGGCGGGCACGATACCGCGGCGGTCGCCCGGGCAGATCAAAATCAGGTCTACTTGCTGAGCAATAAACTGCTCAACGACGGCAATTTGTGTCGAAAGATCACCATTTCCGCTTTGAATATTGAGGGTGACGTTGTTCGCGGCCGCCGTCTCCTGCGCTCGCTTGATCAAATTCGAAAAGAATGGGATCGATGTATCGTAGATCATGAAACCGATATGCCGCTGCCCCGCAAGGGCCCGTTGGCCGCTCAGCGCAACCAACCCACCGGCCGCCATAGCACCCAAAACCAGGCGTCTTTGCACTGCTTTTGTCACGAATTCCTCCCTGTAGGTTTGATTCAGGCGGTTATTTTTGGCTGGCGGCTACCGCCGCTCTCGCTGGCGACGTTGATAGGAATCGATGCCGACCGCGACGAGAATGACAGCACCAGTCACGGCAGGTTGCCAAAAAGGTGAAACGCCAAGAAGATTGAGAGCATTAGCGATGATAGCGAGCAGCAGCGTGCCCAAAACTGCGCCCCCAACCCCTCCAACCCCTCCGCTCAAAGGCACACCGCCGACGACTACGGCCGCAATAGCGTTCAGCGGCCAAGTGGTTGCACTCGCCGGCTGACCAATCGTCGTCTCGCCCAGTAAAACGACGCCGGCAACTCCGGCCAAGAGACCGCCTATGCCGTAGGTCGCGATTGTGATCCGATCGACGTTTATTCCGGCGAGACGGGCTGCTGTACGATTTCCGCCCACAATGTAGATGTAATGGCCGAAAGTCGTGAAGCGTAGAACGGCCCATATAGAAAAAGCTACGATCGCGAAAATGAGTGTCGGGACCGGCAGCGGGCCAATTTTGCCCAACCCGAGCACGGTAAAAGTTTCCGGCACCCCATAGATTGGTTGGGCCGCGGTGCCAACGAACAGAAAGCCGGTAACCAGCACCTGCGTTGCGAGCGTAGCGACAAAGGCGTTCACCCCGATCTTAGCAATACAAAACCCATTGAAAAGACCGACGCCCAGGCTGATGAGCAGAGCGACAGTGATGCCCGCGGCCATCGAGACATGCACAATCATCGCTGCCGCCACGACAGATGACATCGCGCCAACAGCGCCCACCGACAGGTCGAATCCGGCCAAGATAATCATGAGAAGCATGCCGCAGGCGACAATGCCGATGATCGAATTACTCTGAAGCACGTTTGACAGGTTGGCCATCGTAGCAAAATGCGGAACCGTCAGCGAGAACACTCCAAAGAGCAACACGAAGATGACCAGCAATGCGAAGGGCCCGAGCCTGCTCCATGCGCCGACGATACTGCGGGGGATATCTTCCTTTTCGGCCGTCAGTGAAGCGGTCATCGATTTCTCTCTCGCAAGGGATAAGACCCGTCGATGGGAGCATGTTCCTTTCCTCCGACGGATTTAGGCAGGTGTGGTGGGCTCGCGGTTTCGTTAGTCACAGCAGGCGTAGAATTCGGTTGACCGTTCAAGTTTGCAACACCGTCTCTTGCCAAGCTTCTCTGGCCCCGGGCCTTGCCCGAGCGGCAGATCACGAGCCGCGGCGGACACGAACGAGCAAAGTATGCAGTAGGTTCCGAATGTATGTTTACTGGGCAGCCGACCCGACCATTGCTGCCAGGTCGTGGGCACGCAAACCGTCGGCGAACGTGCAGCGCGGTGTTTCACACCCGACGAGCACCTTGGCCAGATGATCGATCTCCGCCTCGTACGCACTGCGGTAACGTTCCCAAAAATGATGGTGTCGCCTGGCCACTTGGGTATCGTCCCCTCCATCGAACACGATAGGACTTAGCAGCGGGTCATTACAGATAAGCCGGCCTTTGCTTCCGAAAAGCTCAAGCCGCTGCTCAAAGGCATGAGCTGCACGTCGCGTGGCGGAGACCTGTGCCACCGGTCCGTCATGCCAATGCAGCAGAACATCGGCGCTTTCAATCCTCTGCTCATCGTCGCCCGTCGGCTCTCTTGTTTGGATAACAGAGTAAACTTTGTCTGGAAGGCGACCGACCAGATGAAGCAACTCGTCAAGGTCGTGTATCATCATATCGGCGACGATCGACCCAAGATGACTACCCGTGGCTCCCTTCGGCGGCGTCGGGTCGCGACTCAACATCAATATGTGTTCGAGACGCCCGATCTGCCCGTCCAGCATCCTTTGACGCGTCTCCTGTCTTGCAGGGTCGTGGCGTCGGTGAAATCCGAGGATTGCTGGAATACCCGCTGCTTCAACCCGTGAAATTGCATCAAGGGTTGCTTGACGCTCGAACGCGACCGGCTTTTCGCAGAAGATCGGAAGGCTGAGGTCGCAAGCCCGGGCGATATACTCGACGTGGGTTGTCGTCGGGGATGCAATGATCAGCGCATCCGGCCGCGCTTTTTCAATGGCCTGGTCCAAGTCAGGAAAACACGGCGCCGAGACGCGAGCGGGCAAGTCGCCGCCGCCAAACGGATCGACAATAGCCACCAAGTCAAGTTTCCTGTGCTGCGCGGCTGACTGCGCATGGATCGAAGCGATACGTCCAGCGCCGATCACTGCAACGCGATAAGCCGGCATGGAAATGGACTCCAGAGTTTCGGGGCGACGGCGATTTTTTTAGAACGGATAATGTGGCGTCTGCGTCTCGATTGTGAGCCAGCGCCTGTAGGTAAACGCCTCTAATCCACCGGCGCCTCCAAAACGCCCCACACCGCTCGCCTTGACACCCCCGAACGGGACATGTGCCTCGTCCTGGATTGTCGGACCATTGATGTGACAAATCCCGCTTTCGATCTGTCGGGCCATTGAGAGGGCGCGGTTGACGTCGCGGCCATACACTGCCGCGGACAGCCCAAATTCCGTATCGTTCGCGATCCGCACGGCTTCCTCGTCCGAATGGACGCGGGTGACGGAGGCTACCGGGCCGAAGACTTCTTCGTGATAGACCTGCATCGCGGGTGTTACGCGATCAAGTACGACTGGGTTCATAATGACGCCTTCGGCATCCCCGCCCGCCAGCAGGACGGCCCCCTTCTCCACGGCGTCCTCGATTAAGGCGCGGACTCGGGCGACCGACGTCGCGCTGATCATCGTCCCAAGCGGTGCGTTTCCTCCGGGACGAGACGCCGCGAGGTTCGACGCCTTGAGAGCAAGCTTCTGGGAAAACGCGTCGGCGATCGGCTCGGACACGATAAGCCGGCCGCTGGCCATGCAGATTTGCCCCTGGTGCATGAAGGAGCTGAAAGCGGCTGCGTCGACCGCCTCATCCACGGAGGCATCGTCGAGGACGACGAGCGGTGATTTTCCGCCCAGTTCCAGCAGGCAAGGCTTCAACTGCTCGCCGGCGAGCCTGCCGATGATGCGCCCGACCGAGCTGGACCCGGTGAAGTTGACGTGTCTGACCGCCTCGTGCGCGATGAGCGTGTTCACGATCGAGGGCGTGGCTTCGCGCGAGCTGCTGATCAGGTTGACGACGCCCGGCGGAAAGCATGCAGCGACATGCTTCATCACCCTGAAGTGGGTGGCAGGGCATAATTCCGAGGATTTGACGACTGCGGTATTGCCGCATGCCAATGCCATGGCAAACGAGCGAACGAAGAGCACTATGGGGGCGTTCCAGGGGGCGATACCAAAGCACACGCCCCACGGCTCGCGGGTAGCGATAGAAAGAGCCCCGGCCCGATCGGTGGGCATGGTCTCGCCCGTCAGCTGCGTCGTCATGGCTGCTGCCTCGCGCAGCATCTTGGCGCCCAGATCGCAGTTGAACGCGGCCCAGCTGGTCGCTGCGCCGGTCTCTGCGACCATTGCGGCGACAATCTCCTCCCGAGCATCAAGCAGGGCATCGGCGGCCTTCCAGAGCAGTTCGCGTCGGCGGGATGGTCCCATTCGAGACCAGTCCTTGAACGCTGACGCGGCCGCGGCCGCGGCTCGGCGAGCATCCTCGAGATTGCCGTCGGCCGCCCGGCTGACTGGTTGCCCTGAAGTCGGGGCGAAACAGTCAAAGGTCAGATCGCTGACGCTCGAAACTGACTCTCCATTGATGATGAGATTTGCGAGCATTGGGCCCTGCCTATATGACTATTATTCGACAGACACTTGGATATCCGACGACATCACCGGTCTTCTCGTTGTCAATCTCAGTGAGGCTAGATCGCGATTCTTGCGGTCAGAAGAGCGTCTCGGATAGACCTGGATGACCTCTCGGCGATGTCGTGAGCACTGAGCGAGGCATTCTTGGGTGAAAACACCTCCGGGCTGACTTGCCGCAGCGCATTCTTCCTTGCGAGGGCGGTCAACACCTCGAGAATCGGAAACTTCCCCTCGCCGGGCCATAGGCGCGTAAAGCAATCTTCGACAAGTGACACGGATTCGGGCAGCTCAATTGGGCCGTCATTGATCTGAACGCAATGGATAAGGTCACCCGGAACAACCTCGAGGTCTTCGAGGGTCGACCGGCTGCGCATAAAATGGAGAATATCGAATACCAGCCCGCCGTTCGGCCGTGACGCCGCCTTCACTATAGCCCAGGCGTCGCTCAGGCCCCGGACACCCCACATCGGGAGGTGTTCGAGGTCGCAGGTGACACCGTATTTGGCCGCCAGGTCACAGGTGGCGGCGAAATACTCCACAACCTCCCCATCCGTATATCGACCCGAAGGGAATGTCCCGTTGAGACTGGCATAGCGGCAGCCCAGCTGCTCGCAAAATTCGAAGAACAGCTCAGCGGCGATGTCAAACCGCTCAAGATAATCGTTGTCCACGTTATTGGGAATCCAGTTTGGATTCCATGCGCTGAGCGGATCGAGTCTAGTGATGGAAATCCCCTGGTCCTCGGCGATGGCGCGAAGCGCCTTCGGGGCGAGGCCGTCCTTCGCGAACGACATGACCGAGAAGGGATGCATCGTCATAGCGCCAAAGCCCGCTTCGAGCGTCGCCGTCACCATATCCTGAAAGGACAGATGCCATATGTTCGAAAATGGCATGACGAGTGGGCCAATCACTCTCCCAATTGTCTCGCCTTTTTTTGTCCGGTCGATAACCATAGGTCTTTTCCTTAGCTGTCGTATTCGACCGACGATGATGAATCCATCGCGTCATCGAGGCCAGCTTCCAAAATTGCGTAGTGACTGGCGAGCCCGCCATCCGCCTCGATGTTGGTTCCGCGGATCCATGCGGACCGGTCATCGAGCAGGAAAGCCACGATGGGGGCGAGGTCCTGCGGGCGCCCAGGTCGATCCATGATCGCCATATCATCATCGACCCGCTGCCCGAGGGTCGCGACGAAGTCGCGGAGAATGGGCGTCTCGACTGGACCAGGACTCACACAGTTCATGCGGATTCCGCGTGAACGCCATGTCCATCGGTTGAGCAGCGTCCACGCGATAACATACTCCTTCGAGAAGAAATAGCTGTGCGGCGTTCCGATCTCGTGGCGTTCGCAAAACCCCTCGACACCGTCCAAATCGACCCCGTGAAATTCCTTTATGAGGGAGATCGATTCTCTCCAGGCATGTCCGGCAAAGGAGGTCAGGTTGACGATGCTTCCACCATCCCGAAGCTTGGGAACAATCGTAGAGACGAGGGTTCGAAGCCCAAGTGCGTTGACACTGAGAACTTGTGAGGGAGGCGAGGTGGGTGGCAGACCCGCAATATTGCACAATCCGGCAATGCCTGAGGGTAATGCATCAACCAGCGCATTAATCGATGATTTCCGACCAAGATCTGCCAGGAAGAACTCGTCAGCAATCCCAGGCGGAGGCTCATTCCGATCTACACCCAAGACTTTCACGCCCTGCTGGCGCAGAAATTTGGCCGTCTCGGCGCCTATGCCCGATGCTACCCCGGTGACCACAACTGCTCTATTCTGATTCATCGTGCGGTCTCGAATTCATGACCAAGCGGTCGGGTGCTGGCGTAAGCGGTTATGCTGTTGAGAATGTGGATGCGGCAACTAATCGCCGTAGAGTCAAGTGGTCGCTCCCCGGACCACTGGTCTGGCAAACGGACGCAACTACTTTCGCTGCAGCGCTCTGCCAATCTCGAGAACCAGCTAGAGCATGCGTGGCATCTGAGTAGGCGTCGGTCACACATCTCGCCGGACCGTCGCCGGTGCGACTGCATTAGCTGAGCACACGCCGTCGGATCGAAACCTGATCGGGCGCATTCGAAGCCAATGACATCGTCAAACTGACGTTCACAACCCATCCTGGACCAATCGCTTTTATCTTCGCCTGACTGCAAGCGAGAGCGTTTTCTACCCACGCAGCTGCCCCGGTTACCGATTACGATCAGTTCTTCTCAGGGCAACTATCGTGCCGTGTATGTAAACCTGTTCGTCGATGTGCACAATCCCCTTTTTGTATCGTCGGGTTGCGGCGAAAAGAGGGGGTATCGATGCGGGCTGCCCTTCGCGGCGCAGTCGAGTGAGAGCAACAGCTATTATTGCTTTCGCCAGGAGAGATGTCAGGCCTAACAACGTGCCGATGGTGCGGTGCTTCCTTTGGTCGTCTTGTCTTAGCGAGCGGCGACTACGAGCACGATCAGCCGGTCAGGGCTGTTTGCCCCGAGGATTAACCGCGCCGAGACATCCAGGCCATCGGCACCTTGGCGAGAGGCCAGCGGCTTCCTCCTAACCTCAAATGTTCTCCGAGAAGCGATGGTCCTCAGCAGTGTTTTAGATCGCTGGGGAAGCGGTTCCTTGGCGCCGAGGGAACAGGTGACGCCGCAGGTCATCCGTCACCTGCCGCAGCACCCGCTCCACTTTCTTCTGTAATCCTTGATCGAACCGTGCGGCAGGGATCGCCACGTTGATTGCCCCGATAGGTTTCCCCGACCCATCAAGGACAGGAACAGCAACTCCGATGATACCCGGAGTCCACTCCTCGTGAGAGTAAGCAAATCCCGTCTGCTGAACAGCATCAAGCTGCTTGCGAAGCGTCTTTGCCGATTTCAGCGTAGCCGATGTAGCAGGCTCGAACCGAACCTGGGTAAGGTATTCTTCGCGGAAATCGGGGGGCATATACGCGAGGATCGCCTTGCCGCCAGATGTTGCGTAAAGGGGAGCCAGATCACCGAGCCGCATATGCGTGACGAGACGCGCAGGACCTAGAACCGTTGCCACCACCTCGGACTGGTCGCCCTTAAGCTGGTTGAGTGCACTGCTCTCACCGGTCTCACGGGTGATCTCAGCCAGAAAGGCTTCGGCCTGCGCGATGAGATCGCGTGTATGGCCTGCGCTTTGGGAGAGGCTGAGCAGCTCGGCCCCGAGACGGTAGCCGCGGCCATTGGGGGTCATTTCAATGTAGCCCCGGGAAGCGAGAGTGCGCAGGAGCTGCGTCAGACTACTCTTGGGAATCTGAAGCACCTCCGAGATATCGGTGTGCGACATTTCGCTGCCGCCGCGGGCGAGCAGTTCGAATACGTCGAGGACCCGTTCGGCCGACTTGACGGCAGCTTGCGTGTTATCTTGCATGAGATAGTCCAAGTTCTCATATGTAAACTAATACTGGACCGCGCTCTGGCGTCCGTCAACAGCATAGGAAAGTACGGCATGACCCGCCTCCTCGGCCGTTTTGGTGCCGTGCCCCAATCCTCGCATTCCCAGTCGGCGGTCCGGTTGACATCCGCAATCGCATGCGCATAAGTGAGAACGTGTTCGCGTATAAAAACATGTGGGACAGCAGGATGGACGACGTGGATGAATGCGGTGGCGCACCGACAGGGCGCGAAATCGCAGACCGTCGCCAAATCGGCGAACTCCTCCAGAACTGGGTGGTATGGCGTGACGCCGGTGATTGGGAGCGCTTCCGTACAGTCTGGCACGCCGACGGGCGCATGATGGCGACTTGGACCCAGGGGACTGGCGACGAATTCATCGCCATCAGCAAAGAAGGCTGGAACCGGGGGGTCAGCATCCTTCATTTCCTGGGGGGCATTTCGATTGACCTTGCAGGCAATCGGGCCATCTCTCAAACAAAGATGACCATCTCTCAACGTGCCGAGGTCGAAGGTGTTGAGGTGGACGTGCTCTGCACGGGTCGGTTCTACGACTTTCTTGAGAAGCGCGGAGGACGCTGGGGCATCGTGCTGCGCCAGCCGATCTATGAAAAAGATCGGATGGACCCGGTGACTCCCGGGGGTATACCGGCGCTCGACCGTCAGTTACTTGAGCAATTTCCGATCGGCTACCGCCATCTTGCGTACCTCCAAACCCGCATCGGCTACACCGTGAAAAAAGACATGCCTGGCCTCAAGGGGCCGGAGGTCGAGGCCCTTTACGCTAGAGGTGCTGCTTGGCTCGCCGGAAAGCCGATCTGAGAGGAAGGCAACATGGTCGCAGCGTTTACATACATAGCCTACCCTGCCCGAGTCGTGTTCGGCTCGGGTCGACTTCTCGAGCTCGGTCGTGAGCTAGATCAACTCGGTATCAAGCGGGCACTGCTGCTATCTACACCGGAGCAGGCTGAGCTGGCGGAAAAGGTCCGAGATCAAGTGGGGGATAAGGTAGGTGCTATCTACTCCCGTGCCACCATGCATACTCCTGTAGACGTTACAGAGGATGCCCTCGGCCAGCTACGTGCACTTGGCTGTGATGGGCTAGTCGCGTTGGGAGGTGGGTCTACCATCGGCCTTGGTAAAGCACTTGCGTTGCGCACAGACATTCCGTTGGTTGCGATCCCGACCACTTACGCAGGCTCAGAAATGACGACCATTCTCGGCGAAACCGAGAGTGGTCGTAAGAAAACGCAGCGGACCCCCAAGGTTTTGCCCAAAGTGGTAATCTACGATGTAAACCTGACAATGTCATTGCCCCAGGGTCTGTCGGCGACCAGCGGCATCAATGCGCTTGCCCATGCGGTTGAGGCGCTCTACGCGCGTGACGCTAACCCGATCATCACGCTGATGGCGGAGGACGGTATCGCCGCGCTCGGTCGTAGCCTCCCGCGCATCGCGCGAGATCTTGATGACCAGGAGGCGCGCAGCGACGCGCAATACGGTGCCTGGCTGTGCGCGGCTTGCCTCGGCGTGGTCACGATGGCCTTACACCATAAAGTCTGCCACGTTCTGGGTGGAAGCTTCAATCTGCCGCATTCTGAAACGCATACGGTCATGCTGCCGCATTGCACTGCCTACAATACACCGGCGAGGCCGGAGGCTATGAGCCGGATCTCGCGCGCGTTGGGCACGGAAGACGCTGCTGGCGGCCTTTTCGAGCTAGCCCGCTCACTCGGCGCTCCAATCTCGCTACGGCAATTGGGCATGCCCGAGGCCGGCATCAATCGCGCCGTTGGTGAGATCATGCAAGACCAATACTGGAACCCTCGGCCGCTTGACCAGGATGCCCTGCGCGCAATGCTTACGCGCGCCTGGCTCGGCGAGCCGCCCCGGGCAAGTTGACAGTGGTGGAAGGCTTTATGCGAGACCTCAACGAAACCAACATTACCGATGCCGTGCTGGCGAAGGTAAGGCAAAGCGAAAACCCCAGGGTCCGACAGATCAGTGAAGCCTTGGTTCGCCATCTCCATGCTTTTGTACGGGACATTGAACCGACGCAGGTTGAATGGGACGCCGCCATCGAGTTCTTAACCCGTACTGGGCAGATGTGTGGTGCAACCCGGCAAGAATTCGTCCTGCTGTCGGATGCGCTCGGCGTGTCAATGCTGGTAGATGCGATCAACCATCGCTTCCCCGGGGGCGCAACAGAGACAACAGTTTTGGGGCCGTTCTATGTGCAGAACGCGCCGGAGCGCGATTTGGGCGATGACATCTCCAATGGCATGCAAGGCGAGCCTCTCTTGATCGAGGGGAGCGTGTCGCGCATCAACGGAGCGCCCCTCGTCGGTGCAATCGTCGACACCTGGCACGCTGATGGGGGCGGCTTCTATGACGTCCAGAACGCTACCGGGCAGGAAGGTCTGGCGGGGCGATCTCGCTTCCGTACTGACGAGCACGGGCGATTTTGGTTCCGCTCCATCGTGCCGGCCTTCTATCCGATTCCGGATGACGGCCCAGTCGGCGAGATGCTCAAGTCGCAGGGACGGCATCCCTACCGCCCGGCCCATGTACACTTCATGATAGGCTATCCGGGGTGTGAGACGCTCGTGACTCACGTCTTTCTTGCCGGGGATAAATACCTCGATTCCGACGTGGTCTTCGGAGTTAAGAACTCACTTATCAAGTCGCTGGAGTTCCAAGACGTCGGTGAGACTGCGCGCGGCAATCTCGTGGACCAGCCCATGAAGGCTCTCCGCTACGATTTCATCCTAACTGAAGAGCGCTCCGCGGTGGCATGACAACCCCTGCCCCATCGTCGCGAGCGGCATCGGGTGTCCTTGCGTTTCCGACGTCGAGAGCTCTTCAAACGCAGGCTCCCGTCGCGCGACCTTTTTCACGGAACAGATAGAACTGAGCTCGATCGCGTGCGTGAATTCAACGCCTGCTCACTGCAGAACGACGTCCCGCGGTGACCGTTGGACAAGCTGCGCGGGTCTGGCCTGCATCATTTCTGCCGCGATCTTCTCCGCAATCATGATGATCGGCCCGTTGATATTGGCCGAAGGAACACGTGGCAGGATGGAGCCATCAACCACGCGCAGACGTTCGACCTCGTGCACGCGTCCAGTCGCATCGGTCACCGCCCGGTCATCAGCTCCCATCCGGCACGTGCTGGTTGGGTGATGTTCGGTATTGGCCACAAGACGTAGCCATGCGGTGAGGTCCCCATCTGTGGCCGTGCGGTCCGGCGTTTCGATCGCTTCCTCCCGATAGCCATTCCAGGCCGGCTGCGACGCCATCTCCAGCGTACGACGGATACCGGCGATCATTTCCGTCACATCTCGCGCATCGGTCAGATAGTTGAACCGAACGGCAGGCTTCTTGCTGGGATCGGCAGATTTCAACGATATGCTTCCCCGGCTGTAGGGGCGCATCTGGCTGACGAAATACTGGAATCCATCCGAGATGGCTACTTTGCCCGACTGGAAGTCGGCAAGAAACGGAAGGAATTCGTGCTGCATGTTGAAATAGGGCAGATCGTCACTGCTCTTGAAGAAAGCACCGACCTCGAAGAAGTTCGTGGCGCCGAGGCCAGTCTTGAACAGCAGCCATTCCAGGCCGAGCTTGGCGCGTCCGAAAAGGTTGAGCTGGCGGCGGATCGAGACGCCCTCGCGGGCGCGGAAGCGCAGCGGTGCCACGACGTGATCCTGCAGCTCGGCACCCACGCCGGGTAAAGCAGTGTGCAGCTTGATATCATGCTCTCGAAGTTGAGCGGGATCCCCGATTCCCGACAATAGCAGGAGATGCGGTGAACCGACCGTGCCAGCGGAAAGGATAACTTCCTTTGCGGCACGGATGTCGTGCACCGAGCCATTCTGGCTGACTGACACCCCAACCGCAGTCTTGCCTTCGAGCAGGATGGAGCGCGCCAGGCAGCCGGTCATGACGGTCAGGTTGGAGCGATGCGCGACCGGCCGCAAATAGGCGAGATCCGTGCTGCACCGGATGCCGTCACGGATGGTCGCCTGAGTGATATGCACCCCTTCCTGCTCGCCACTGTTGTAATCGCCGGCGTCGCGCAGCCCGTACTGCCGGCCGGCTTCCAGGAAACCGCGATAGAGCGGATGGGTCGCCTTGCTGCGAACGACCGTCAACGGCCCATCGCCACCGCGCATCGGATCTCGGCCGCCCTCGAAGCTTTCCATTTTACGGAAAAAGGGCAGGCAATCCTCGAAATCCCAGCCTTCTACGCCGAGGCCGCGCCAGGCGTCGTAATCCTCCCGCGCCCCGCGCACGAAGACCATGCCGTTGATGGCGGAGCTTCCGCCGAGGCCCCGGCCGCGCGCCTGCCCGATACTGCGACCGTGCAATTCCGGCTCCGGCTCGCTCTCGAACTTCCAGTTGTAGGTATCGCTCTCGATGGGAAAGGTGAGAGCAGCGGGCATCCGGATAGTGAGACTTTTACTTGTCGGTGGACCAGCCTCGAGAAGGCAGATCTGCTTCGAAGGATCTTCCGAAAGGCGATTGGCCAGAACGCATCCGGCGGACCCGCCGCCGACGATCACGTAGTCAAATTCTCTCGTCTTGCTTGCCATGACGGGATCCTCCGGCTGGGGACGGCTAATGGGCGGATACGGGGGCGGACAGGGTTCCCGGCCCATCTGTCGAGATTGCGTCGGCATCGACGATGTATTCCGACAATGTCTTCCAGCGGCTGTCGCGGCGGCTGTGCAGCTTCCACAGAACCGCGAGACCGGCCAGGAACAGAACCAAGCCGATCAGCGGGGCGTAGCTCACCGGGGGCGTCGGCAGCGGCACGAGCGAGTAATAGAGAACCAGGAACAAGGCGATGGTCGAGACGATGGGAAAGATGATGTGGACAAGAATGTTGAGCTCGCGCCGAGCGCGGGTCAGGAAGAAGCGGGCGACGCCGATATTCCCCATCAGATAGACGAAGACATAGATGATGGTGCCGAGCGTGCCGAGCATGAAGAAGGACTGATCCGGCGCGACCAGGCTGCCGACGACCAGGCCGATCAGAAGGGCCAAGATGCCCTGAGCGATCACGGCGCGATGCGGCGTGTGATGGGTCGGGTGAATGCTCGCTAGCCAACGCGGCAGCGCCTCAGCACGGGCCATTGCATACCAGTTGCGGGTTGAGTCGACCGTGCAGGCGATACAGACGGCGATGCCGGAATTCAGCAGAGCAAGCAGAACAAGCACCCAGCCGGCCCCCCACAGCCGGTGCGCCACGACAAAGGCGGGGTTCTCGCTCGAGTTGGCAAGGGCGGTCAGGTTCTTGGTGCCCCAGCCCACCTGGATGCCCCAGGCGCAGAACACATAGTACACGCCGAGCAGGATGACCGAGCCGATGATGGCGCGGGGGATCACCCGACGTGGGTTATGTGCCTCCTCCGCAACGGCGGCAGCACCTTCCCATCCGGTGAAGGCGAAGATGGACAGCACTACCGCAAGATAGAATCCGTGCAGATTGGTGCTGCTCGCGGGGTTGAGGCCGCTCAGCGAGATACCGCCTGGGCCGGGCGAAGCAATGCCCGAGATCGCGAGAGCGAGCACGATCAGCATTTCGATGATCGAGAAGATCGTGAGCATCTTTCCCGAGATCTTGATGCCCCGGTAGCCGACGTAACCGACAAGGACCAGGATCGCGGCGGTGACGACCTGCCAGGGGAGAGTGATGCCGTAGTGCTGCTTGAGTTCGGTCTGCAGGACAAAACCGGTGTAGGAGGCGAGACCGCCCGGGATCATCGCGACGAACCAGGAATACAGCCAGCCGACGAGAAACCCGAAGCTCGGACCGACGGTCACGCTGACATAGGTGTAAAAGCCGCCGGCCGACGGCAGGTGTTTGCCAAGCTGCGCCAGCGAGATCGCGACGATGAGACCAATCGCGAACGCCGCGATATAGGTCGAGGGCGCGCCCAGGCCCGCCTGCTGGGTGTTGAAGGCAATTGTCGTCAAGACGCCCACGGCCGGCGCGATCTGCGCGATGCTCTGCATCAGAACGGTCGGCAGCCCGACCGAATTCCGCTGCAGTCCCCCGGTTGAATGATCTTCCATCATGCCGCCCCTCCGCCTCCGTTGAATTGTTGTGGATAGCTTGGATCGCCCAAGGGCGGCTTTTTGCCCCCTCACGTTTCACCTATATTGCACGAAAACGTGCAGTCAATGTTTTTTATCGTGCAGAAGAAGTTGCACGTTTTGGGTTCGCGATCTAAAACCCCTGGGTGAGGTCGAAGGCCTGCCTTCGCCTGGCCCTGAGGCAAGCTGTCGGCTGAGGAAATCAACGAGGAATGAGAAGCTCTGAACGCCGCCGGGCCCTTCTGCAGCGCGTCCGGGACGAGGGCTATAGCGAGGCTGGTGCGCTGGCAGCCTCCTTCGGCGTCGATGGTTCCACCATCCGCCGCGATTTGGCGCAGCTTACCCGCAGCGGCCTGATCCGCCGCACCCATGGCGGCGTGTTGCCGACCGATCCGGGAACCGTGATCGATACGCCGTATGACGTCCGCAAGCAGGAAAACCTTGGCGCAAAGCAGGCCATCGCCCGGGCAGCCGTCGATCTCGTCGAAGACGGGCAGGTCGTCATCCTCGACAACGGCTCCACGACCTACCGCATCGCGGAAGAGCTGCGACGCAGGCGAAACCTCACCATCGTTACCAACGACTTGCTGATCGGCCTCTGCGTCGCTGGCCATCCGAGCAACCGCCTCCATATGACAGGCGGCGCGCTGCTCGACACCGTCTATACGCTGGTCGGCCCGCGCGCGGCCGACGCCTTCGTGGGGCTGCACGCCGATTGGGCCTTTCTAGGTGCGGAGGCGGTCGATCCCACAGCCGGCATCACCAACATCAACGTGGTCGAGATACCTGTGAAGCACGCCATGATGGAAGTGGCTGCCCGCACCGTGTTCGTCGCCGACAGCTCCAAGTTTGGCCGCCGCGCCTTCGCGACGGTATGCCAGATCGAGGCCGCAGACCTCATTCTGACCGACGATGGTCTCGCGCCGGAGCTGAGAAAAGCCTATGGCAACAGGCTGCGTTGCGTCTGAATGATCGAGCCCATATTGCACGAATTCGTGCATCCGTGCATATGCGGTTCTGCTAGCGACGCAACTCCAAGCAGACAAAGAGGGCCTCCTCCATGACCCCAGCCTCCGAGAGCGGCTTCGAACGCGATATTCTTGATCAGCCGGCGGCCCTCGTAGCCTATGCCGCGCAGCCCCTTCCGCCTGGCATTGCTGAACTGGATGTCCGTGCCTTCGAGCGGATCATCATGACCGGCATGGGGTCCTCCGACTATCTGACGCTCGGGCTGGAACTGCTATTGGCCCGCCGCTGCCTCCCGGTCTGGCGCATCCAAACAAGCCATCTCCTCCAGGCGCCCGAATGGATTACACCGGAGACCCTGCTCTGGATCACGTCACAGTCGGGCCGCAGCGGCGAGGTTGTCGCCCTGCTCGAGCGCCTTGCCGCACACCGGCCCCGGGCGATCGTCGCCGTGACCAACGATCCCGCAAGCCCATTGGGCCGCGCGGCAGACCACTGTATCCTCCTGCACAGCGGCGCGGAGGCGACCGTCAGTAGCAAGAGCTACCTCAACAGCCTTGGCGTCTTCCATCGCATCGCGGCCATGGTGGAAGGGCGCGATGACGCAACCGCAGCCGGTGAACTGCACGACCTCGCGGCCACGCTGCGCCCCGCGACCGCCAACGCGCCGGCTGCCGTGCAGAGGCTCGTGACGCAGGCGCTTGCCAGCCCCAATCCGCGTTTCGCCTTGGTCGGCTCGGGCGAGGACGCCACCACGGCGCTGACCGGCGCGCTGATCATGAAGGAGGCTGCAAAGGTTGCGGCCGAGGGCTATCTCGGCGGCGCTTTCCGCCACGGTCCGCTTGAACTCGCGGGCCCGGGCCTGACCGCGCTGTTGTTCGGTTCGGAGCAGGAAGACATCACGCTGAGCGTGCTCGCGCGCGATTTGGCGGCGACCGGGAGCACCGTGGTGTCGATCGGGCCGCTGGCTCTCGACGGCGCCGAGCATATCCCCGTGTCGGCCGGACCTGCCGTTTCGCGGCTCGCCCATGCTATGGTCTTCCTGCAGCATCTCAGCGTGGCGTTGGCGCGGGCGGGCGGTTATGTGCCCGGCGCCTTCCGTTACGGCAAAAAGATCACGGCCCAGGTATGAGGCCCGTCGTCGGGGGAATCGATTTGGGGGGCACCGGCAGCCGCTTCGTCATGTGCGATGCAGGTGCCATCTGCGCGACCCAAGTCTGGACCACGGCTGAGCTCGGTGCCGGCGATAATATCGCACGGGTCGCGCGCATCGAGGCGACGCTGCGCGATCTCATGCCGCCCGACACGGTGCTGGTCGGGATCGGAATCGGTGCGACCGGCCCCGTCGATCGTGCGACCGGTGTCGTGCATAACCCGGATACCTTGCCTTGGTTCTCGGAGATGCCGCTCGCCGGAATGGTTGAGGCACGTTGCGGCGTGCCGGTGGTCATCGACAATGATGCGGTCGTGGCGGCCTTTGCAGAATATGAAGCGGGTGCCGGCGGGCGCTCCGACCGCATGCTGATGGTGACGCTCGGCACCGGCATTGGCGTCGCGTTGCTGGAACAAGGTCGTCCCTTCCGCGGGCCGCGCGGCGCCCATCCAGAGGGCGGTCATATTCCGATCCTCGAAGGTGCCGGCCGTTGCTATTGCGGTGCTGATGGCTGTTGGGAACAGCTGGCGTCACGCCAGGCCTTGCAGGCCATGCTGCGGCCCCACCTTTCGGCCGAGATCCCCGATGCCGGCCTCATCAGCGAAGCGGCACGTCTCGCAGAGTCCAACCCTGCGATCGCGCGCTGTTTCTCGCGATATGGCTATTTCCTAGGAAGAGGCCTTTCAGCTCTGCACGCGCTCTATATGCCCGAGGTGACGGTGATTGGCGGCAGCGTCGCGCCCTATCTCCCGCTCTTTTTTGATGATCTGCGAGACGCCCTTACGAGGGCGCCTGGCTTCGCCGTCAGCGTCGATCTGCGCGTCGCGAGCCTGGGAGACACCAGCGGTGCTCTCGGTGCCGCTCTTATGGCAGGGGAAGCGGCGGCACGACGGGCTCCCCGCTGATAAGCGCAGCTGCAGGACCCGTCTAAGGCCAACCGGATCTTCTGGTTTGTTGCGCTCGCGCCCTGGTCGGTGGGGCAATCCTCGGACAGTCTGGTTTGGGTGGAAGCGGACTGGCAGCATGCGGGCGCGTCCGGTCTGAAGCGGACACTGTGGCTCGGTAACCTTGGGCCGAAAAGATAGTGGCCGCCGTGGTGGAGGTTGTTGCGGCAACCAGCCATTTATGCATGGATTAGCCAGGATGGCCGCAGCCTGTTAATAGCCCGCATCGCCGTTGCACGAGTTCATGCATTGCTCCGGCCGTAAGCGTTTACGTAAACAAACGCGCAATCCAACCCTGATCACGGGGTCGGGGGGGGTGCTGTAACACGCACTTCCCATTGGTCAGCGGCCTCGTTTAGGAGACCGCTACATACGTTAGCTACCAAGGACGTTGACCACGCCTATCGTAGAGTTATCGCTATCAGCAGCGCGCTGTTTCTATCTTATCTCGCCATCGCCATACCGCTGCTTGCAGTGTCGGTCTATGTCGTCCATCGGCTCGGTCTCGATAGCGCCTGGGCGAGCTCGACCGCGCCTATCCCTGCCACTGCGGGCCGGAGCACGTGCTGTGCTTCGCGCCGACGCGCTCCGGCAAGGAGGTCGGCCTCGTCGCGCCATCGCTGCTGACCTAACCGGGATCGGCGATCGTCCATGACACCAAAGCAGAGAGTTGGCAGCTCACCGGCGGCTTCCGCGCCCAGCATGGTGGGGTCCTTCCGTTCACAGACTTGGACCGGTCTGCCGGCCACACGATGGCATGGTTGAGTTGGACAGGCACCGGATCGTTCCTCTTGATTACGGATGGCAGATCAATCGACCAACTCTATTGCCTGATGCTTGATCTCACGGTCGCGTCAGATGAGCGGAGAACTTGCTGAGGGCACGAGGATCGTCGAGTCGACGTTGACGATATCCGTGACATCGAAGCCTCTGGCGTCATTCATGGCCTCTGGGCTCTGAATGTATCGCTGCGCCACCTCATGGGGATCATCGCCGTCCGCGTAGGAAACCAGAACGAATATCCTGTGCGCGACATCGTCCTTCTGGGTCCATAGGCCGTGCGCTTCCACGCCGAACTGACCAAAGTTGTGAAGGTGGCGGGGATAGACTGTAGAGGCGTAGAATTCGAGCGCCTCTTTCGTACGCAGCGAGTAGACGCGCATCTCGTAGGTCCGCATGGTGGTCTCCTGTCGAGGATCATCAGTCAGGCGTCTCCGGCCGCGATGGCGATCAATCGTGCCATCGCGACCAGCAAGCGCGCAGGGTTACGACGGTTGGCGCGGCGGGGAGACGGCGCCGATCTGGATGAAGACCTCCAGCGTGTTGAGCTCGTCCCAATGCTCGACGAACTTCCCGTCCTCGACACGCCAAATGTCGATCGATCGCATGACGAAAGGCTTGCCGGTGCCGGCGTAGCCAAGAAGGTTTCCGGTGTGCGTGCCCTCATAACGGTAGCGGCCCACCACGCGCGAGCCATCCGCCGAGGCGAACACGTCTTCTGCAGTCACCTTAAGGTCGGGCACCCCGGCAACGATGGCACCTAGGACCTTCTTCGAACCCTCCAGGCCCGGCTCGGCGAAGGCATTGTGGTTGACATAGTCGGCCGCCTTGATCTCGTCCAGACGCGAGACATCGTGGCTGGACATGATCTCGGCGAAGCGGTGGCCGAGCTTCAGCAGATCAGCATGCGTTGAGGTTGTCATGTTTCGTCCTTTCCAAAGTTGAGTTGTGAAGTTGGTGCTAGCGGGCGCCGACGATGAGGCAGACGCCGGTTGCGACGATGACCAGCCCGGTCAGGCCGTGCATGCCGAAGGCGAGCGGCCGGCTGCCGCCCGAGCGAAGGACGGTGACCATGTCGCCGAAGGCGATGAGGCTGGCGATGAGCATGAATTCGCCGAGGATGTGCGGCATTCCGCTCAGCATCAGCAGAATGACGAATAGCCCGGACGCAATATCGCGGGTCCCCTTCACGGAGAGCCAAGCATTGAAGCCGGGCGACAGCGGCGGCGATGCGGCGATGCCGAACCCAGTCGATGCGGCGCCTGGCGCCAGCCAGAAGCGTGAACCGAGAAAGATGATCGCGGCCGCGATCAGGCCGGACAGTCCATATCCGATTGGGATCAGTAAGTGGGAATGGGTCATAGTGCCGTCCTCCTGTCGTCTGCAATTTATCTAGCGACGCTAGGATAAGACGTCAAGCGGAAATCTAGCGTTGACAGGAAATATTATATCGGTAGATTCGGGCGAATGTCGATCGTGGAACGAAAAGAGCGTCAGCGCGCAGAGCGCTATGAGCTGATCCTGAATACCGCGCTCGAGTTGGCCGCGGCGGAAGGCTGGGACGCAGTCACGACGCGTCGCCTCGCAGCGCTCATCGAGTACAGCCAGCCCGTCCTCTACAGCCACTTCAAAGGCAAGGCTGAGATCATGGCGGCGGTCGCTATGAGGGGGTTCGAGACGCTGGCGGTCGAATTGCAAAAGGCAGCCGACGGCGCGAATGCCTTGCGCGCTGTCTGTGCCGCCTATCTTGATTTTGCCGCCTCACAGCCGGTTGTCTATGAGGCAATGTTCGTCTTGCCCACGGAACTCCTGTTTGCCAGCGAGGAAACGCCGACGGCGCTCCGGGCAGCATTCGGCGCGCTGGTTTCCGCACTGGGCCCGGGTCAGGACACCCCGGTGTATACGGCCGAACTGCTGTGGAGCGCCCTGCATGGATTGGTCGTCCTCATGCAGTCCAAACGCATCCCGGCTGACGGCGCTCAGGACCGGTTAGACATTCTGGTCCGAAAATTTAGCGGTCATTGCTGATATTCCTTGAGAACCACGATCGGTTTCGGACGCCTCCCGGCCGCTCCGAGGATCCTGAACCACGGTGTGTCTACGCCATCCGAGCGCTGACCTGAACTGATCGGACTCAGCTGCTCGATGCACCTGCCCGGTCCAGGCCGACCGACCGGAGATAGGTTTCCAGCGCCGGACCTTCTTTCGAGGATACGATGGCGCCGACATAGCCGTCAGGCCTGATCAACACCCAGTCGCCGGCGGCGAGGGCATAAGCATTGCGGAAATGTCCGTCTGCGTCCTTGAGATCGCCGCGCAGGCCAAACGTGTGGATGTGCAAACCGGGCCGCGGCGGCACCAGTCCCCGTACCGTCTCATTCCCCAGCAACGTCCAATGTGCGCCGAGGAAGAGATGAAACAGCCTGATCGGCTGGCCGGCAGCGCCGCGCACCGGCGCATCGGGGGCACGGTCGCCCGCCAGCAGGCCGTTGCTTCGCTGCGGCTGCTCCAGCGCAAGCGAGGATTCCGGATAGCCGATATCAAGTTGATGCACTTCGCGTCCACGCCGCCTCTCGCCGCGCTTGGTCGCATCCAGCAACTTCGTGGCGAGGCCGAGCATGGCGGCGGCGATTGGACGGCGTTCTTCCTCATAGCTGTCAAGCAGCGTATCAGGCGCGCCACCAACGACCGCCGCCAGTTTCCAGCCGAGATTATAAGCGTCCTGAACGCTGGTATTGAGGCCCTGGCCGCCGGTTGGCGGATGGATGTGTGCGGCGTCGCCGACAAGGAAGACGCGGCCGACACGATAGCGGTCGGCAAGTCGGGCATTCATTTGGAACGCCGAGGCCCAGGATACGGACTGAACGCGGATGTCATCCCGGCCGGTGCGCTCCGCCACCAAGCCAGTCAGGCCCTCGGCGGAAAGATCCACCGCTCCCTCTGACGGGATCGGACCTTGCAACTGGAACAGGTTCGTCCCGGCGAGCGGGCACAGCGATATCTGCCGTTCCATGTCGCCCTCGGCGAAGCGGTGCCAGGCATCGCGGCCAAGCCCCGTCAGTTCCACATCGGCCACGATGGCACGGACGCCAAGCGTCTTGCCGGGAAAGCCGATCTCCAACGCCTGGCGCACGAAACTGCGGCCGCCGTCTGCGCCGACGAGCCAGCGCACGCGGACAGCCTCTTCGCCATGCTGGCCCCTTAAGCACGCCGTGACGCCTTCCGCATCCTGTTCAAAGCCGGTCAGCGCGCAGCCGAACTCCGCTTGATGCCCAAGCTCGAGCAAGCGTTCGCGCATCACGGCTTCGGTCAGAAATTGCGGGACCATGAGGGGCAGATGGTAAGGTTCGGCCGGTGTTGGCTCTTCGTGCTCGACGACATCGGAATCGGTGAAGCTCCCGTCGGCGCGATACTCCCGCTGCTTGGGATAGACTCCGCCCGCCGCGACGACGCGGTCGAGAATGCCGAGATCCTCGAACACTTCCTGCGTGCGCGGCTGGATGCCCTTGCCGCGCGAACCGCGAAACGGTTCGTCCAGCTTCTCGATAAAACGGAAGGGAATGTTGCGCCGCGCCAGCTCGATGGCGAGCGTAAGGCCAGCCGGTCCCGCGCCGCAAATCAACACGTCGGCTGAGAATCGCTCTGTCATCATCAACCTCATATGTGTATTATGCATATAATTGGAGGATGGCACGGTGTCAACAAAGAAAGTGCAAAATACACATATCGGTAACCAGCTTCGCGAACTGCATGGCGCGCTGATCGATATCGTCAGCTTCATGAACCGCCCCCAGCGTGACGAGGCGATGGTAAGGGCGGCGGGCATTTCGCTGGACCGGGCGTTGTTCCCGCTACTGGTCATGGTGGAGCGGCTTGGCGCGATCGGCGTCGTCGATCTCGCCGACCGTGTCGGGCGCGATTACACCACCGTCAGCCGCCAGGTCGCCAAGCTGGAAAGTCTCGGCCTGATCGAGCGCCGCGGGAGCGCTGCTGACGGTCGCGTTCGCGAGGCGACGATATCCTCACAGGGCAAAGCCATGACCGATCGCGTCGATCAGGCGCGCGACAGTATCGGGCGAGCGATCTTCGCCAGTTGGGACCCTGCGGACGTCGAGAATCTCGTGCGGCTCATGCGCAAATTCGCGGACGACATCGACAACGCTCCCGTTGATCGGGAAGACGGTCAGTAATCGCTTTGGGCGCTAACGTACTCCCTCTGACTTTCAAAGAACGTAGATGCTATAAGGCATATTCTGATAGATGCTGCCTCGCGTGCGAACACTCATCCACGATCACGGCTTCGCCGTTTATGGGCAAGCACTATCGAGATCGCCAAGATCTCCCTTTGGATTTGGCGTCGACGGTCTACCGCCCGTTAGCACTGTTTCACAATCAGACCTAACCGATATGTTTGGCCAGTATGAGGACTTCCTCATACTGCCGGGGATTCCGCTGGATGACCTCGACAAAGCGAGGATCGGCTAAATGGGTTTTCAGCGCATTCCCAAACGCCCGCCTCAAGACGGCTGCTGATATCACGCCGGCACTCCGCATGTGCTCGACGCGCTCAAAAAACTCCAAACAGCGAGCGATAGTTTCACGAACGTGTGCATCCTCAACTTCTGCGCCGCCGAGTTGCCGGATCGCCATCATGTGGTCATCCAGTTCCTTCAGCAGCGCGTATAAGACTGGCGCACCGCCGAAGCGGCGTGCATCTCGTATCTGCCGAGAGAGCAACCGGAGGCTGACTGCGGAGACGATGGCATACACCATCGAGGCACCGGCAGAGATCAAAGTCGCGGTATTGGCGTTCATCTAAGCCTTTTCGGAAAAACAACTTCAACTGCCGCGACGCTGCCGGCGATCCAGCATCACGCGGTCGCTGTCCGCGCGGCCCGATGCGCTCGGATCGCCCGCCACAGCCCGAGCGTGGCGGCGACGCCGCCGACGAGAAAAACCGGCGCATAGCCAGTCCGGTCAACCAGCAAGCCGACCACCGGCCCGGTGACGCCATAAGCGAGATCCTGGAAGGCGACGAACCCACCCATCGCCGTTCCGCGCAAATGTGCCGGGACTTGCTTCACAACCTCGGAGCCCATGGCGGGATAGATCATCGAGCAACCGAGGCCGGTCAGGAAGGCGCCCAATGAAGCTGGCCAGGGCCCGGGCGCCAACCACAGGAGATATTGTCCGCAAGCCTCCACGATGAGCGAGGCGATGGCGACAGGCGTTCCGCCGATCCGGTCCGGAAGGTGACCGCATAGCATTCGGACAAGCACAAAGCCGACGCCGAAGAAGGTGAGGCCAAGCCCCGCATGCGGCCAGCCACGGCTGAGAAAATAAAGCGAGAAGAAGGCGCCAAGGACGGCGAAGCCGATACCGCCCAATCCGACGACGCTGCCGGCCGGCCAGATCCGGCCGATGATCTTCCAAACCGATTCACGCTTACCGGCTGGAGGAATTACGGCGGGAAACCGGTGAATGGCGATCAGCCCCAGCAACGGCAACACCGTGCAGGCTCCCATCAAGCCCGAGAAGCCGAGGCGATCCAGCAGCACCAGGCCCAGCGGGCCTCCCGCGGCAAAGGCACCATACATGCCCATTCCCACGAGCGACATCACCTTGCCGGAGCGCGCAGGGCTCATCAGGCCGAGGCCCCAGTTGATCATGCCGACCATGGTAAGGCTCTCGCCGAGGCCCAAGAGCAAGCGCCCCGCGATCAGCACGGCATAGCCGCCCGCGACGGGCAAGTGAGGCCAGCTTGAGAGAAGACACACCAGGCCGGCGGCCGCATACACGATCAGGCCGCGCTGCATCGTGTTCTTGCCGCCTTGTATGTCGGCGCGCTTTCCAGCGAGAGGGCGGGTCACAATGGTCGACAGAAAGGCGATGCCGACGGCCAGTCCGCCGAAGGCGTTGTCGAGGCCCAGGCCGTGGACGACATAGATCGGCACCGTCGACAGCGACATCGCAACGGCAAGGTAGGATGTGAACAGCATGGCCGTGAGAACGACGACCCGACGATAGGCCAAATCGGGCTGGTATGGGTCAGACATAGGCGCGCACTCCGTACGAGGGCCTTTCGCTCGGGAGGGCGCCCAGCGCCCGGGCGTTTCCTCACCGATGGCGGCCGAGGGGTGCGTTGGCTGACGTGAACGCTTACGGCCTGGCGGCGGAGCTCGAAATCAATTGGTCTCCGGCGAATCCGGCGCTCGGAAGCGGGCCTCGACGCCGGCGTGACGGCACCACTGGGCCCAGGCCCGGTCATAGCCTTCCTTCGGCTTGGCATTGGCAAGTCGGTTACAGATGATCCGGATCTCCCCATCACTGAGGAATTTGACCGGCGGGAAGCGGCTCGCTTCCAGTTGCAGTCTGGCGTTCACCTCGAGGTAGACGGCCGTGTAGACCGCCTCTCGCACGGAGCGGCCAATGACCGTGCAGCCATGGCCGCGCATGAGGGCGGCGTTGTTCTGATCCAGGATTGTCGCGAAATCCCGCCCCATCGCCATGGTGGAGATCAACATGTTGGTGTCGCCGAAATTGGTCTGGGCGTCCCAGACGGGAACGTGGCGGCCGATGGTCGCGCAGCTATGCACGATCGGACGAAGCTTCTCATCGGTGACGCTGTAGGGAATGACGCTGTGGCTATGGCTGTGGACGACAGAGCTGACGTCCGGCCTTGCCTCGTAGATCGCGCCGTGAATGAAGCGTTCAAGGTAGGGCTTGCGCGCATCCTCGCCCACGACCTCGCCGTCGAACGTGATTTCCATGATGTCGTCGGCGGTGATCTGTTCCGGCGGCAAGGCCCGGGCGATGAGGTAGCGGCCGGGGATTTCAGGATGGCGGGCGCTGACGTGGCCGAACGCGTCGACGACCTTCTCCGCGGCCAGTATGCGGTTGGCAGCGACAATGTCTTCGATGAGGTCTTTGATGACTTCGCTTTGCATGTGCGTAGCTCCGGGGGGGATCAAGCCGCTGGTTTATCTAGGAGCGCGACGATCTCCTGCGTCGTCCCTGTCTCGCCGAGCCGCGGGAAAATGTAGGTGACGCTATTGGCGTGCGAGGCGGCGTTGCGGTCGGTCATCGCATCGACGGCGAGCGTCACGTTGAACCCCAGTTCATAGGCGTGGCGCGCGGTGGATTCGACGCCGATGCTGGTGGCGATGCCGGCAATGACCACCTGAGTCACGCCCTTACGCTTCAGATGCTCCTCGAGGTCGGTGTCCTTGAAAGCGCCCCAGGTTCGCTTCGTCACACCATGATCTTGCGGTTGCCGGTTCAATTCAGGGACCAGCTCGGCCCAATCGGCCGGGCGCGGTCCTTTGCTGAGCGCCTGTTCGGTGCGCCCCGGCGCAGTGCCAGCGACGTTGACGAGCACGACAGGAAGGTCGTGCCGGCGAAAGGCATCGGTGAGCGTCGCGGCATTTGCGACAATCTCGTCGATCGGATGGGCGCCGGGGTGCGCGGTGATGCCCTTCTGCAGATCGATGATAATCAGTGCGGTTTTCGGATCAAGCGTCGTGATGGTCATTGGGATGTTCCTTTGTGACTTCCGGTTCGGTTTGACGCTGAGCGAACGGCCCGGCGTGTGGTCATTCGACTCAAGAACCAGCCGCCGGTCTCGAATGGCCATGGTCGCGCCGTTCGGTCGCGAAAGACGTGATTGCCAACGTGAGGCGCACGGATTGACGGCTACTCATGAGCGCCGGCCTTGCCGCGCACCCAATAGCCGGAGCTCTTCATCCACTCTTTGGGGTGGCGCCAGGTTTCGGTGGCGAAGCCGCGCACGGAGCGCGCGGCTTCGGCTTCGGCTGCGATCCAGATATACCCGTCTCCGGGCATCACCTGATGGTCGGCCAGGGCGAGGCGCAGTAGTGCGCCGTCGCTGGCCGTCTGACCCTCCCGCGTAATCCAGCGCGGTGTCCAAGCTGCGGATGTGACGAACGTCTGGCGCTCGGCCAGCGTTTCGATGACGACGATGGTGAATACTGGCGCCCCCGGACGCAGTTCCTCGACGCGTCGCCCGATCGCCGGCAAGGCGGTCTCGTCGCCGATCAACAGGTACCAATCGAAATCGTCCGCCACGACGTTGGATTTGCGCGGACCGCCGATCTCGATCGTGTCGCCAACGCGAGCGTGCAAGGCCCAAAGCGTTGCGGGACCGGCCTCGTGCAAGGCAAAATCCACGGTTAGCTGAACTGTAGCAGGATCGAAGCGGCGTGGGGTGTAATCCCGCATGCAGACCTGGGCGGCATTGGCGGCGGCGTGGTCCGCGGTCGGGAAAAATAGCTTGATGTGATCGTCGGGCGCGGCGCTTTCGAAGTCACGCAGATCGGGTGACTCGAAGGTGACGCGCTGCATTCGCGGCGTGACGCGCTCGACATCGGTCACCGTCACGACACGGCGACGAATATCGCGACGGATGGGTGTGATTTGGTGGGGGATGGTAACAAGCGTTTCCATATAGTCAACCCAGCGCATAGGGCCGATAACATCCAGGAATGGCGTTGGCGGGCCGATTGCGCGTTGGTTGACGTAAACGCTTACGGTCGCGTTGCAGCGACTATCTCTATTTAGTCCTGCTCTCCAGTTTGTTCAAGAGACTTGGTTGGTCGGTCGAAAGCCGCTGCCGCTTGCGTCTGGCCCAATCAGCGTCGCCCAAGACGGCCCGCCGGTCGTCGTGCCGCACAGTCGATCGCGAACGCGATCTGGTCTTCTTGCGGGGGCCTGGTTCGGGACTGAATACCCGAGCACGTTCGCCGCCCCTGGCGCTCAAGGACATCGATGAGCTACAAGGGCACAGTCAGGCTGATCAGGCCTGCATCCATTTTGTCAGTGCCGATGAGACCAATTCGGGCTGTTCAAGCGTGGATGAATGTCCGCACTTCGGTATGACGACCAAGGTCGCTGCCGGAACGAGAGACGCGATTTCTTTCGATCGCTCCGGCGGAATCAGCAAGTCCTCCTCTCCCACCAGCACGAGCGCCGGGATATGGATCGCCCCGAGGCTGGGGCGAAAATCGGGGCGACGGATCGCGGCTTCCGTCTGCCGCGCCAGCCCGTTCAGCCCGATCGTTACGCCCATCCTGCGGTTGATCGCGCGCAATCCGGCATCGGTATGCCGCGAAGGATGCATGATCGAGGTCAGGGCTTCTTCGACCCAGGTTGCGAAGTCACTGACGCGTGCCTGTTCCAGCATCGCCCGGCGGCGCTCCGATTGCTCAGGGATGTCCGGCCTCGCCGAGGTGTCGAGAAGCGCGAGCCTGTCGACCCGATCGGGCGCCTGGCGCATGATTTCCATGCAGACGTAGCCGCCGAACGATATCCCCACCAGCGCAAAACGGGGTGGCGCGTCTCGCAGAATGGAGGTTGCGATCTGCTCGACCGTCTCGCCCTCCAACGTGGACGCGACCATCACCGGACCGAACGCCCACAGCGCCGCCGTTTGATGCGCAAACACCTCTGCCGAGCAAAGCAAGCCGGGAACGAAAACGATCGGGGTCGTCAACACACCATCTCCCTGGGTCCAAAACCATCGCAATGCCCGTTTCCAAGCGGGTCCGTGGGAAGACGCCTTCAGGATCTAATCACGACGCGCGGGATCGACAAGCGATCCATTCTCTTCTCAGGCCTCAAATGAGCGATGCTGGCAGTTCGCCAAGGGTCGAGCTAACATTACGCCGACTGCGGCGGCGCCGTATTGTCGAAGCTGAACGGCTAGGGCGACCGGCAGCTCTGACGTTCATCGTCGCCGTTCATGCCCTTGCTGCACAACTGAATCCTGCCGTGCCTGAGGAATTCGCCGGTGACTATCGTTCAGAGGCAAGGGCAGCCTCAATCTTGCTTTCTGGCGGCTATCTTATGCCGACGATGGAAGAACAGATAGGGTGCCGTACACCGCCTCGGTGCCGCATCCCTGTTCCGGCTTTCGCTGGAGCACAGACCGGCCGGCGCGTGTCGATCTGCAGCATCCTGCCGAGTTTTGCTGCGAGCTAATTCATCGCGCGCGCTGACCCAGATAGTTGCCGCTGTTCGGTGATTCCGATAGATTATTCCAGGTAGTACCGCCTCGGCCGATTGACTGGATGCGTAATGCTGGATGGCGTCTCACTCGACCAACTCAGGACGTTTATCGCCTCCGTCGAGGAGGGAAGTTTCTCCGCGGCCGCCCGCAAGCTTCGTCGGGCCCAGTCCGTGGTCAGCGATCTGGTGGGCGGTCTGGAGGCGCAGATGGGCGTCCGTCTGTTCGATCGCTCGGCGCGCTATCCGAAGCTGACGCCGGCGGGCGTTGCCCTGCTGGCCGATGCTCGCGGCATCGTCGCCGGCGTCGGATTCATGAAGGCTCGGGCGAAGGGGATGTCGGCGGGTCTCGAGCCGGAGCTTTCCGTGGTGGTGGACGTTCTTTTTCCCATTGCGGCGATCACCGGCGCTGCCAACGCGTTTCGCGAGCAATTTCCGGGTACGCCGCTGCGACTATTCGTCGAGGCGCTCGGAGCGACCCATCAACGCGTGCTCGAGGGAACCGCTAGCGTGGGGGTGGCGGCGGCGTTGCCGAGCGCCCTTTCATCCCTCAGCAGTGAACATTTGGCCGGCGTGGCGATCGTCATGGTCGCCGCGCCCAATCATCCCCTCGCATCGTACCTGGGGCCGATCCCGAAGACGGAGTTGGCGAAGCATGTGCAGCTCGTCCTTACCGACCGATCTCCTCTGTCGGAGGGCGTTGAGTTCGCCGTTATGTCATCGTCCATTTGGCGCCTTGGCGATCTTTTCGCCAAGCACTCCTTTCTTCTCAACGGGCTTGGATGGGGCGGCATGCCGGCGCACGCCGTCGAGCGCGACATCGCGGAAGGCAGACTGGTCGAGTTGTCCATCGGGGACGTTCCCCGCCCCGTCGTCGTGCCGATGTGCGCCATCTATCCGACATCTGGGCCACCGGGTCCTGCCGGTCGCTGGCTTGTCGAGCGTCTCAAGCGTTGTAGCAAAGGGCCGGACGTTTCTGCCCAGCCCGACGTGAGTTTTTGAGGGCCGCTCCTGGCCGATGCCAAGCGATTCTGACCTATCGCCTGATCCGATGGCATCCGTCGGAATATGGCGGCTATTCAGATACCGTCGTGCGTGGGAGGTTCGGGCCGATGTCGCGCGCTTAACATGCTCTATCCGCCGACCTTTCCACGCCAACCGAGCGCGCGTTGGAGGTTTCTCTCATGACGACAATCCTGCACATCGATTCCAGTATTCTCGGCGACTATTCGGTCAGCCGCCTGCTTTCCGCGGACATCGTCGCGCGCCTGCAAGCGCTGCACCCAAGTTCCGAAGTCATCTACCACGACCTCGCGGCAACCGGCCCTGGTCATGCCTCGGGCGCGTATATGGCCGCTACGCGGGGCACCCAGGTCACCGATCCGTCGCTGCATGCGGAGCTCGCGACCGGCAACGCCTACATCGACGAACTCCTGGCGTCCGATATCATCGTCATCGGCACGCCGATGTATAACTTCGCCATCTCTTCACAGCTCAAGGCCTGGATCGATCGAATCGTCATAGCCGGCCGGACCTTCAAATATGACGAGAACGGCGTCGAGGGCTTGGTGAAGGGTAAAAAGCTCTATCTCGCGTCCGCGCAGGGCGGCTTCTACTCCCAAGAAGGCCCGATGGCCTTTCTCGATCACCAAGAGGCTTACTTGAAGGGGGTGCTCGGCTTCATTGGCCTCACCGATGTCACGATCATTCGAGTCGACGGCATCAACCTTGGCGAGGAGGTTAAGGCCGCCGCAATGTCCAAGGCGAAAGCCGAGATCGCGGGGCTCGCCGCATGACCATCGCAGACGGGTGAGCCAAGTAAGCGCATGGAGACCGGCATCGACAGCTTCGCGGCGATCCTGCGAGACCCGACGTCGGGCATCGAAGTATCGCCGGCCGGACGGCTAGCCAACCTCCTGGAGGGGGTGAAGACCGCCGATCGGGTGAGGATCAATATTTTCGAGATTGGGGAACACCACCGCGCCGAGTTCCTCGACTCCGCGCCGGCGATCATCCTGGCGGCCGCTGCAGCGCGCACGGCGAACATTCGCCTCGCAAGCGCGGTCACGGTGTTGAGCGCCGCCGATCCGGTGCGCGTCTTCCAAGATGGCAACGCTCGACCTGATCTCCAGCGGCAGAGCGGAGATCGTGGTGGGACGCGGCTCGTTCGCTGAAGCTTTTCCGCTGTTCGGGCTCCAACGAGAAGATTACGACAAGCTCTTCGCGGAAAAACTCGATCTGCTCCTGAAGCTGCGGGAAGCGACTCAGGTCCACTGGTCCGGGCGTTATCGCCCGGCGCTGACCGGCCAGGGAGTCTATCCGCGGCCGTATCAGGTCGAACTCCCGATCTGGCTCAGCGTCGGAGGTACGCCGACGTCCTTCGGTCGCGCCGGTAGCCTGGGCCTGCCGCAGATGATCGGAATCATCGGCGACGGATTCGGTCAATTTCGACCTCTGGTCGACCTTTGCCGGGAGGCGTGGACGCGCGCGGGACACCCCCCAGAAAAACAGAAGATCGGCGTGCACGTCTTCGGGTTCGTCGCCGAAACCAATCAGCAGGCCAGGAATACCTTCTTTCCCGGATGGCAATACGCTTCGCGGAAATCGGGCGCGATCGGGGTTGGTCCCCGCCGACCCGGGCCCAGTTCGATGCGCTCTGCGGTCCGGAGGGCTCCTTCATGATCGGCGATCCGGCGACCGTGGCCGCCAAGGTTCTGAGGGCGAACGAGGTGTTCGGCGGCACCGCCCGCATCACCTTCCAGATGACGTCGGCGGTCATGGAGCATGAGACGATGAAGCGCTCGATCGAGCTTCTCGGCGCGGAGATCGCGCCTATGGTTCGCAAGCTGGCGCCGCGAGGTGCCAACGCTGCCCACTCGAGGTTGTGAACCGCTTGTCATAGCGGTTAACGACGCGGCGGAAGTGCTGAGCTTGGAGAAGAAGCGCTCGTTCAGGTTACGCTCGCGGTAGAGGCGCTTGCTGATGCGAGTTCCGATCCAGCCACGTCAGTCGATGCCCTTTCGACGAAGTGCCATTCGGGACGGCGTTGTTGCAGACCCGGGGGTTCTTCGAGCGTCTGCCGACCCCGTTCGACCACAGCGAGGCTCCGGAGGCCGACGCGCTTCCGGCCGTCTGAAGGCGCTACGCTCCCGGCCCTTCAAGGATAGCCGCCCGTCGCAAAAATGACTGCGCCCGTGATCCACCTGGCGTCGTCGGACGCCAGAAAAGTCGCAACGGGCGCGATGTCGTCCGGCTGGCCGATCCGGCCTAGCGGCGTCTGAGCGATGGCCTGCTGGACAAACTCCTCCTGAGCGAAAAAGCCCGCAGCATGAGCCCCTTCTGTCTCCGTTCCTCCGGGCGCCACCGCGTTTACACGGATCTTACGCGCTCCAAGTTCCTTGGCGGCGACCTTGCTGATAGCCACTACAGCGGCTTTGCTGGCCGTATAGAGACCTGATCCCGCGCCGTTCATTTCGATAGCAGACGAGGCGATATTGATGATCGCGCCGCCTGCGTCGCCGAACTGTTTGGCGGCGGCCTGCGTGGTCAAGAACACTCCAAGGACATTGGTATTGAAATAGCGATGGAAGTCCGCCTCGGTCGCGTTCTCCAGGGGGCTGAAGCCAAAAATCCCGGCATTGTTGACGAGGACGTTAACCTGGCCGAAAGCATCGGTCGCTTCCGTAAAGAGGCGTTGCACATCGGCGACCTGAGAGACGTCGGCCTGAACCGCCACCGCCCTGCCGCCGCTCGCCTCAATGGCGGCGACCACCACGGCCGCACCATTCGCGTCGCCATAGTAGTTGACGATCACGGCGGCACCTGCAGCGCCAAGCGCTTTGGCAATGCCGGCACCAATGCCTTTAGAGGCTCCAGTAACGATGGCGACCTTGTTGGTCAGGCTTGTCATGAGCGCGCTCCGAAGTGCCACAAGGAGTGAACAGAGCGAATTTGGTATCAGATTGCGCTCTGGTGTAAATTACGCACCTTGACGCCCCTAGGTATACGGGAGGTGACCGCGATGACTTGTGCGATGGACGCGAAGGTCCGCAGTGACCGGATCCTGCTGGATCTGATCAGCGACAAATGGACGGTTCTTGTTCTGGGCGCGATTCGTGATCACGGCCGACGCCGACGGTTCAACGGTATCCGGCGCGACGTGGCAGGCATTTCGCAGAAGAGCCTGACCCAGTGCCTTCGTCGTCTCGAGCGCAACGGTTTGATCAGGCGCATCGTGCATACGGCGGCGGGCGCGATGGCGGTGGAATATGCGTTCACCGAACTTGGCCACACGTTGGACGGTCCGGTGATCGCCCTTCTGGAGTGGACCGCCACCAACGCTGACGCGGTTCGCGAGGCGCAGGCGCAATACGATCTCGCGGTTTGCGGTCCTGCTGAGCTTGGAGGTTTCGATGACCGCGATGCAGGGGGATGATGACCTGTGCGAGTTCAGGCCGGTAAGCGAGCATCCTCCCGACGCGGCCTCTGGCCGGGGTCAGGCCGGCTGCTTTCCGTCAGGAAGTCGATTACCGCGAGCGTCGCGGCCGTGGTGTGAGCACGTTTTGCGCGACAGAGCCTCCAGCCGGAAAATGGCGGAAGAAAGGGTTCCAGCATCGGCTTAAGCTGTCCGCTGTCGAGAGCTTGGCGGGCCAGCGACTCAAGCACGAAGGCGACTCCGATGCCGGCGACCGCCGCCGCAATCGCGACGTCGCAATGGGACACGACGATGGGACCGGAGATAGAAACAGTCGCCCATTGACCATTCACGTAGAAGCGCCAAGGGAAGGGATCAATGGATCCAGGCTGCCGCCAATTGATGCAGCGATGGTTTCTCAGATCAACGGGATCGCCCGGCGCGCCATTTGCCTCCAGATAGGAAGGTGAGGCGACGGCCACGTGGCGAAGCGGCCCGCCGAGAGCGGTTTGAGTCATCCGTGGGTCACTGAATTCCGGAAGCTGGACACTTAGGTCAAAGCCAGCCGCCGCGAAATTTGTCAGCCTATCATCGACCGTGATGTCCAGAAGGATCTCCGGATACGCATGATATAGGCCTCCCAGCAGCGGTTCCAAAAACGCTTCATAGGCTGGCCGAGGTATATGCAGCCGCACGACGCCCCGCGGTTTGACGCGGAGGTCGCGCGCATCCTCCACAGCGGCGCTCATCTCGTCGAGGGCAGGCCTGAAGCGGGCGAGAAGCCTGGCGCCGGCGCTTGTGATGGATACACGGCGCGTCGTGCGATTCAGCAGGGATACACCAACCCGTTCCTCAAGTTCACGGATGGTCTGACTCAGCGTCGATGGCGCAATGCGCAGCAGCTCCGCCGCCTTTGTAAAACTTTCCTGCTCAGCCACAGCGACAAAGGCCTGAAGTTCAGCAAATTCGCGCCCTCGCATTTTTCGGCTGCCCCGCATAATAAATTCCAATTTTGCTAGATTATCAGGCTAGTGTGGGCGGCGTAAATTAGGCTTCGTAGGAGTCGGCGTTGGGCCGCCCTTATGGAGGCCTCATGACGCACCGTGAAAATGCTGAAATCATTCGTAAATCGTTTGATGACTGGGCGGCGGGGCGCGGCACGTTTTATGACCTGCTGAAGCCGGACGCCGTCTGGATAATCCCTGGGACCAGTCCGCATTGCGGGACTTGGCATGGGCGAGATCGCTTTGTGTCCGAAATCGTCACCCCGTTCCTTGGGTGCTTTTCCTCGTTCTCCTTCTCCGTACGCCGGATTTGGGCCGACGAAGACACGGCCGTTGTACATTGGGATAGCCAGGGAACGGACCGAACGGGTGGCGCCTATGCGAATTCGTACATCTACCTAATCGAGATGGACCACGGCCAAATCACTTCCGTCACGGCATTTCTCGACATGGCTGCTTTCAATGCCCTTTGGGACCGCTTCATCCCAAGCGTGTGAGGCGCAACACAGCACCGTTCACAGGCGGCTGCCCCCACCGCGTAGACGGCGAAATCAAATCTCTCCGGCGCGCAGCTTCGACAGGCGGATACTAATGATGAAACTTTGGCGATTAGACGGCGGTCAATTCGTCACGGAATTGAACGCTCTATCGGACACGCTTGATTACCCAGGCGAATCCGCAACGCTGACGAACAGTTGCTTTCTCATCGAGCACAGCGAGGGCCTGATGCTGTTCGATTCGGGCTTTCCGACAAGCATGTGCGGACCTCTCGACCCAGCCAATGGTGTTACATCTATGGCGGGCGTGGCCATTTCTCAGCAGCTGGCCGATCTTGGACGTAGTCCGTCAGACGTGAGTATCTTGGCGCTCAGCCATTACCATCTGGACCACACGGGACAGGCGGACCAATTTCCTCAAGCGCGACTTCTAATGGGCCGCCAAGACATCGAGGCGCTTCGCACTCGCGACGCCCCCTTCTACAGCGAGCTCGGTCGGCTCTCCCACTGGCTCGGTGGGACCGGACGAATGGATCCGGTCGATGGCGACTTGGACATCTTTGGCGACGGCGCTGCAATCTTGCTGGCCCTGCCGGGGCACACCCCGGGACACCACGGTTTGCTGCTCCGCTTGCCTGAAACAGGTCCAGTTCTGCTATGTGCGGACACAGTACATTTCGCCGCTCAACTCGTGGGGCGGGTGCCGTCCTTCAACACAAACCGAGCGGAAAGTTTAGCATCAATCGACCGCGTCAAAAGTTTGGTGGGCAACCTCAATGCTAAACTGATTACTTGCCACGATCCCGAAGACATCACGAAACTCCCAGCCAATCCAGCATTTGCAAGCTGATCGGCTCCGAAAGGAAAACTCGGCCGCTCCCTGTCGTGTCAGCCAGCCCAGGTGCCGACAGCAAGAGTCGCCTCCGGACGGTGGTACGTTCATGTCTGACGAGGCTTACAACGCAGGTCGCATCCGGGAATTCATCCGAGGCCAGGACGCCATGGGCAACGTGCCGCCGAAGAGAGGCAGCCGTTTGAAGCTCTGCCTCGTCGAACGCGACCGTGCCGCATGATTAAGGGGATGGAATTCGACCTCCGGGATCTTCGGTGGGCCGTAGTTGCGGCGCAGCACAGGAGTCTGAGGCAGGCGGCTGAGAGCTTGCATATACGGCAGTCGACCCTCAGTCGAGGGTTGCGAGAGTTGGAACATCGCTTGGGGGCCGACCTTTTCGAGCGAAGCAATGGCGGAACCCGACCAACGGTAGCTGGACAAGAATTTTTGGACTCCGCCCGACAGCTTTTCGAGCAGATGGGTGGGATCACTGATCGGCTTAAGGCTCGTTCCCAAGGGCAAATAGGCCGATTGACCGTTGGCGTTCATACATCACTATCGGCTGGCAACCTCCGTGCGACGCTAGTAGAGCATCGCAAGCGTTTTCCCGATGTAGAACTGGAACTGGTTGATGGATCAAGTGAATATTTGATCTTTTGTCTTGCGCAATCGATAATCGATATTGCGTTCGTTTTGGACGGAAGCGTTCGATGGGATGGTCGATCGCTTGGAGTCTGGACCGAACGCATCGTAGCAGCGCTGCCAGAACAGCATCCTTTGGCAAGCGCCGAGACGCTGCGATGGACAGACCTTCGCTCCGAATGCTTCCTTTTGCCGCATAGGGGACCCGGGCTCGAGCTGAAGTCGGCCGTGTTGAAAAAGCTCGACCTAACGGACCAATTCCGTTTTCTATTTCACGATGTGTCGTTGGATCGGTTGCTGACGCTCGTAGGCGCGGGCTGGGGCATTCAACTTGCGTTGGAAGGCGCGACCGGCGCCGCATACCCTGGCGTCGCCTTTAGAGAAGTTTGTGATCATGATGGACCGACCCGACTAGGTTTTAGCGCGTGCTGGCGACACGCGAGCTACAACCCTGCTCTCGAACCGTTCCTCGACGTTCTCCGGGAGCGCTATCCGGACCTTTCGGCTGAATCCGAGTTTTCATGACTTCGGCGCATTTGCAGAAAGCGACGGCCGCCGTGCAAGCAGGTTTGCAAGGACCGCGCCGGCCTCCGGTCGCGACTATAATCGCCGTGGAGAGAACAGCCGATCAGACTCCGATACGCGGCTCAACTTCGGAGCTATTGGAAGCAAATTGCAGCCCGTCGTTCCGCCCCTTTCTCAGTATGCTTCGGGAGCGCTATCCTGCCCTTGCAGGTGGTTCCGTGCCGGGATGGCAGTCATTCCGACGTGCCTTCGCGAACGCCCGATCCGTCGCCATGAACCGTTCGATCATCGGTACAATCAGCTTGACCGGGTCGGACGGCGGTTGCCCAGTCGTCCGACCGAGCACTTCGGCGTAAGCGACCAAGTCACGATGCACCGAAGCCGGCAACTCGACGGCGAGCTTCACCGGCTTGTCGTCCACAAGAGGGCCGAGCTTCAATTTGGTCATGGTGTTCCTCCCTGGCCGTAGGGCGCCAGCACCAAATCGCGCGTGACGATCGGGAGTGGAAAAATCCTGGTCAGAGTGCCGCCGGGTTGGAAAGATTGGTTCTTTCGGCGACCTGGGAGGGCGGTCATGGAATGGGTGCTCAAGCTCGAGGCCAAAAGCGGCTGGGGAGAGGTGGAGACGATCGAGGTTGGCCGGCTCGAACGACGGGTTGTCGGGCTAACGGCGGAGGAGATCGGCCTGACCTTGGCCGAGGGCAAGAACCTGCTTGGCGAACTGGCGCGGCTGATCCTGCAGACCCAAATGGAGGAATTCGCCACCTGCGCCCAGGTGTGCAGGGACTGTATGAAGCTCAGGCGGCGGCGGGATAGCCGGACCCGCAAGATCCAGACGCTGTTCGGCGCCATCACCGTTGCCGCACCTCGGATCAGTGTCTGCCCGTGCAGGAACGACTGGGGTTTTGTCGATGTCTCCCTGTCCCCGTTGGCGGAGCTTCTGCCGGACCGATGCACGCCCGAGCTTCGGCGGCTACAGGCCGAATTGAGCGCCCGTCACTCCTACCGCGAAGCGTCCCGGCTGCTGACCACGCTGTTGCCTTGCAATCCAGTGAGCCACACGACCATGCGGAATAGAACGCATCGCGTCGCGTCCGACCTTGAGCGAACGGTAATCGCGCCTCCGAAGCTTGAACCCGAGGCGGGTCCGGCGGACGAGGTGATGGTCCTGATTGACGGAGCCCACATTCGGGCAGCCCATGGCTACCAATCGCGACACTTGGACGTCACCGTTGGCAAGATGGAGGTGGCGGGAAAACCACCGCGGAGGTTTGCTCTTGCACCGAGGGGCGCGGAGTCACCCCTGGCGACATTGCGCCAGGCGCTTCGCGAGCAGGGATGGCAACCCGGCCGCCCCATCACAGTCCTCAGCGACGGTGAAGCCGCGCTTCCCGGCCTTGTCCGTGCTGCGGTTGGGGAGCCGGTCACCTGCATTCTGGATTGGTGGCACATCTCCATGCGGGTGCAGCACATCGAGCAAGCAGTGCGGGGCATCTATGCCCTCGACCCCCGACACCGAGCGGGGTTGGACACGGTCGAGTGGAGGATTGGACGCCTTCGCCATCTGATCTGGAACAGCTATCACCGGGAGGCTCATGACGAACTGTTCGGGATGCGCCACATGGCGTCGGAAGTTGCCTATCTGAACGGTGAGAAGTTTCGACCCGCCGTCGCAAGACTTCTATGGAATTGCGACGACCTCCGTCGTTACTTGGCGAACAATGCCGGTTCGCTCATCGACTATGGCGAGCGATACCGCTCCAAAATGCCGATTTCAACCTCTCGAGCAGAAGGCTGCGTCGACGAAATTGCCAACGCTCGCATGGCCAAAAAGCAGCGGATGCGATGGTCGCCACAGGGCGCTCATCGGGTCGCCGTCGTCCGTGCCGCTGTGTTGGATGGCCGGCTGCACCCGCAAGCGAACGGCCTCATGGCCGCTTGATAGACCAGGATTTTTCCGCTCCCTCGGCCGCTGCAAAGGCCTCGGCGTCGGTGTCATTCCTTACGGCTAAACGGTCGGCCAGGAGGCCAACGGAGCGAACAGTGTTACAGGTTCGCAAGAGAAGCCCGTCCACACTCCGGGCAGAGCGTCTGTCATGGGCGTCTGCCTCCCTGGGCGCCGTTTGCTCGGCCGCCCGCGCAGCACAGAAGGCAGCGACATCCGGCCAAGACGACCGCTTTGCAGGCGCTAGTCGAAACAATGAGCCAATTATGGCGGAGGACCGCGACAGAAAACTGGGAAGCTATACCGCTGCCAAGAACAACTTGGCCCAATTTTGAACACCAGCCAACTCGCTATTCTTACCCGGACGTATTAGCGACTGATAGATATTGTTCAAGTGGAACACCGGGAGCTGGCACGATTCCTGCTCAGAGAAA